>Ga0070709_10000378_pt1 | contig 27487 bp, 22 predicted proteins | sample LARL51metaG_FD_65449 | JGI IMG/M metagenome (GOLD analysis project Ga0070709, IMG submission 65449) | Corn, switchgrass and miscanthus rhizosphere microbial communities from Kellogg Biological Station, Michigan, USA - LAR L5-1 metaG | ecosystem: Host-associated > Plants > Roots > Rhizosphere ... | reverse complement strand
AGCGCGGTCTGCAGGATTTCGCGATTGAAATGCAGCGCCGCATGCGCGTCGTCGAGCAGCTTCAGCGCCGCCTTGGCAGAGACGGTGCGCTTGCGCAGCAGCAGCGACATCACGAGGCGCGAGGAGGCTGCGCCGATCGAGGAAGCGATCAGGTGCTCGGCATGCTGCAGCAGCTCGAAATCGGCGGGCGCCGACGGCTCCAGGCGGACATTGCGCGTGGCCGCGAAGGCGTCGAACGACTGGCAGGCGCGCTCGGGGCCGAGATATTGCGCGACCGTGCTCTGGATGTCCTGCACCGTGATCGTGGTGCGCCAGCGCCGGAAGGTCGGCGTGATCGGCGCAATGGTCGCGGGCACGAACAGATTGGCCTGCAGCGCCTCGATCGCCGACGGCCTGCGACTCAGCGACAGCGCGACATAGGCGAGGATGTTGAGCGACAGGCTCCACAGCACGCCGTGCAGCAGCGGCGACAGGTCGGCGCCGAACAGCGCCTGCGGCCGCAGCGGCTCCAGGCCGAACGGGCCGTGCTGCAGGAACTGAATGCCCGCCGTGTTGCCTTCGAGGAAACTCGGAATGAACAGCGTGTAGCTCCAGGCAATGAAGCCGACCAGCATGCCGCCGATCGCGCCGCGCGCGGTCGCCCGCCGCCACAGGAGGCCGCCGAAGAAGGCCGGCGCAAGCTGGGCGATCGCCGCGAACGACAGCAGCCCGATTGCCGCGAGCTGCGCGTTGCCGAGCGCGCGATAGTAGAAATAGGCCATCACCATGATGACGATGATCGCGATGCGGCGTGATGCCAGCAGGAAATTACCGAAATGTTTTCCGGCGCTGCCGGAGTTTTGGCCCCGCTGCAGCGCGAGCGGCACGACGAAATCGTTCGACACCATGACCGACAGCGCGACGCATTCCACGATCACCATGGCGGTCGCCGCCGACAGGCCGCCGACGAACACGCCGATCGAAAGCAGCGAGGCCTCGCCCTCGATCGGCAGCGCCAGCACATACATGTCGGAATCGACGGCGCCGAACGGGAAGGTCACGAGGCCGGCGAGCGCGATCGGGATGACGAAAAGATTGATGGCGACGAGGTAGAGCGGAAACAGCCAGCGCGCCCGGCCGACTTCGGCATCATCGGCGTTCTCGACCACGCTGACGTGGAACTGGCGCGGCAGCAGCATGATCGCGCAGAACGACAGCAGCGTCATGGTGAGGAAATTGCCGACCTGTGGAACGTAATCGATCGCGCGCACCGCCTCGGGCGTCTTCAGCGCCTCCTCGACCAGCTCGTGGGGGGTGAACATCCAGAACGTGACGAAGGCGCCGCCGGCGAGAAAGGCCACCAGCTTGATGATGGACTCGGTTGCAACCGCCAGCATCAGGCCGTGCTGGTGCTCGGTGGCGTCGGCCTGCCGGGTTCCGAACAGCACCGCGAAGGCGGCCATTGCCAGCGTCACCATCAGCGCCATGTCGCCGATGATCGGGACGCGGGAGATCATAGCGTCCTCGCTCAGGATGGTCTGCAGCGAGGAGGCGACGGCTTTGAGCTGCAGCGCGATGTAGGGCACCGAGCCGATGATCGCGATCAGCGCCACGGTGGCGGCGACGGCCTGGCTCTTGCCGTAGCGCGCGCCGATGAAGTCGGCGATCGAGGTGATGTTCTGCGACTTGGCCAGTGCGATCACGCGCCGCAGCACACCTGTGCACAGCCCGATCATCAGGATCGGCCCGATATAGATCGCGAGAAAATCGATGCTGGTGCGGGTGGCAAAGCCGACCGAGCCGAAGAAGGTCCAGGAGGTGCAATAGATCGCCAGCGACAGCGGGTAGATCAGCGCGCTGGCACGGCTCTTCTTGCCCGGCGAGCGGCGGTTGCCATAGCTCGCGACCAGGAACAGGAACCCGATATAGCCGAAGGCGGCTCCGATCACGGCCCAGTCGTGCAGCATCTAGCGCCTCAACTCCTTGTCCGCCGCGCTCCCACGTTGTTGCCACGACTCTAACGCGCCACCCCTGCCGAATCGACAGGGAAATGGCTTTAGGTATGCGAAGTGGTTGAACGCTGTTGAATGAGCGTGCCTCAACAGCGGCGGTGCGCTCCCTCCCCCCTTGTGGGGGAGGGTTGGGGAGGGGGGTACCACACGGCGAACTGCATCCTGGGGCCCCCACCCCCGCCCCCTCCCCGCAAGGGGGAGGGGAGCCGAGCCGACTCGTGGATAGGGCGTTAACTATGCGAGGGGTTCAGCTCTACTCCGCGGCCAGCGGCTTCTGCTGCAGCGGCAGTTTCAGCCGCTCCCAGACCTGCAGCAGCGCGTCCGCGAGGCGGTCGATCAGGCCGTCATCATGATAGGGCGAGGGGGTGATGCGCAGCCGCTCGGTGCCCTTGGCCACCGTCGGATAGTTGATCGGCTGGATGTAGATGCCGTGCTGTTCGAGCAGCAGGTCGGAGGCGTGCTTGCACGCCTCGGGGTCGCCGACGAACAGCGGCACGATGTGGGTGTCGCTCGACATCACGGGCAGGCCGGCGGCGGACAGGATCGCCTTGACGCGGGCGGCGCGGTCCTGGTGGCGCTCGCGCTCCCAGGTCGAGGTCTTGAGGTGGCGGATCGCCGCCGTCGCCGCCGAGCAGATCGCCGGCGGCAGCGCGGTCGTGAAGATGAAGCCCGGCGCGTAGGAGCGCACGGCATCGATGATCTCGCCCTTGGCCGCGATATAGCCGCCGAGGCAGCCGAACGCCTTGGCCAGCGTGCCTTCCAGAATGTCGATGCGCTGCATGACGCCGTCGCGCTCGGCAATGCCGCCGCCGCGCGGGCCGTACATGCCGACCGCATGCACCTCGTCGACATAGGTCAGCGCGCCATAGCGGTCGGCGAGATCGCAGATCCTTGCCAGCGGCGCGACATCGCCGTCCATCGAATAGAGGCTCTCGCAGGCGATCAGTTTTGGCCGCTTCTCGCCGGCGGCCTGCAGCAGCTCCTCCAGATGGTCAAGGTCGCTGTGGCGGAACACGATGCGCTCGCAACCGGACTGCCGGATGCCCTCGATCATCGAATTGTGGTTCAGCGCATCCGACAGGATCAGGCAGTTCGGAATCAGCCTGCCGATCGTCGAGATGCCGGTCTGGTTCGACACATATCCCGAGGTGAATACCAGCGCGGCGTCCTTGCCGTGCAGGTCGGCAAGCTCGGCCTCGAGTTCGACCAAGGGATGGTTGGTGCCGGCGATGTTGCGCGTGCCGCCGGCGCCCGTGCCGGCGCGGGTCGCGGTCTCGACCATGGCGCCGACCACCTTGGGATGCTGGCCCATACCGAGATAGTCGTTGGAGCACCAGATCACGACGTCACGCGGACCGTTCTCGGAGTGCCACACCGCATGCGGGAACCGGCCGGCGATCCGCTCGAGATCGGCAAAAACCCGGTAGCGCCGCTCGTCATGCACTCGTCCGAGGGCGGTCTGGAAGAATTGGCTGTAGTCCATCGAAAGTCCCGGAATGAGCTGGAACCGCAGGAATTGGTCGTCTTTTAGAGCCTTTCCAGCTTGGGTGTCGAGACCGGAATTGCTCCGTTCTCGGGGCCGTGACCGGGCGTCATCTCTCCTCCCACGCCCGCGCGCACGTGCGAGCGGCGGGGAGGGGATAGAGGCCGTCTTGCGCGGCGCTAGGTCGTGCGGAAACGCAGCACGCCGTCGGTCTCCTCGGACCAGAGGCGGCCTTCGACCAGCATGTAATTGACATGGGCGATCAGTTCGCCCGCAGCAAAGCCCATCTGGTGCGGGTCGAGGGCATGCTTGTGGAACACCACCGGCACCAGCTCGGCCGAGGTTTTCGCGACCTCCCGACAGGCCTCTGATATCAGCCGGCAGCGCTCCTCGTGATGATCGGCGAGCTGCTTGATGCGGGTCTTGAGGCCGTAGAACGGCACGCCATGGCCGGGCAGCACCAGCACGTCGTAGGGCAGCGTCGTGGTCAGGCTCGCCAGCGAGGCGAGATATTCGCCGAGCGAGTTCTGCTCCGGCTCGACCGCCCACACGCTGACATTGGGCGAGATCTTGCTGAGCACCTGGTCGGCGGACAGGAACAGCTTGTCGGCGGCGCAATACAGCATCACCTGGTCGAGCGCATGGCCGCCGCCGGTGATGACCTTGAAGCGGCGCGTGCCGATGGTGATCTCGTCGCCGTGCGAGATGCGGCGATAGGCGGCCGGCAGGATGGACACGCGCTTAAGATAGTCCTGGCCGCGGCCGAGCAGCTTTTCGGTCAGGCTCTCGTCCATGCCATGGCGGCGGAAGAACAGCCGCTGCGCGTTCCTGCGCTCCTCGGTGCCGCGATTCTGGAAATAGACCGACTGCAGATATTCGACCTGCGACATCAACAGCGGGCAGCCGAACCGCTCGACGATCCACCCCGCAAGGCCGACATGGTCGGGATGCGAATGCGTCACGATCAGCCTGACGATGTTGACGCCCTTGAGCGGCCCGTTGAGCAGCGCGCTCCACGCCGCGATGGTTTCCTCGTTGCCGAAACCGGCATCCACCGCGGTCCAGCCATCGCCGTCGGCGAGCAGATAGATGTTCACGTGATTGAGCCGGAACGGCAAGGCGAGGCGCAGCCACAGCACGCCCGGCATCACCTCGACGACCTGGTCCGGCCCGGGATGATTGTCGTGAGGGTATCGCAGTGCCTCGGCCGAGGATTTTGCCGCGTCGGTTTTCGTGTCCATATGACCGGCTTACCCGCACCGCGCGCCGGGCGCCAGCCGAAAAACACCTGCGGCGCATTCCGCCGGGCGGTCATTCGTTGACGCGGTCATTCCGGCGCGCGAGTGCAACGAGCGAGCCCGGAATCCCGAGATGCAATCAAACGATCGGGATTCCGGGCTCGGTACCGTCGGACCGCCCCGGAACGATGGAATGTCATGCCTCACGCGTAACACGTGGCGACCGAAGCCGACATCATCGCCTTCCTGAAGGCGCTGACGGACGGGTATCAGGTGGACCCCTGAGCTTTTCCGTTTGCAGGCTGGAGCATCGCCCTGAGTTCGTCTTCGAGCGGCCGCGGCGAGATTTTGAGCTGGCCAAATCCGGGCCGCGCGCCCGTGGCCGTCGTGTCGATCTGCATCAGCTCGACCTGATTGCGCGTGAGCGGCGGTCGCGGCAGGATCTCGGCGAGGCTGGCGGCGGCATCCCAGAACACAAAGGGGGTTTTGACCAGCACCGGCCGCAATCCAGCGGTCCGCGCAATGGTCCTGAGCAGCTCTTCATAGGCGTAGATGCGCGGACCGGCCAGCTCATAGACAGGAGAGGGCCGTTGTGGTTGCCGCAGGATCTGCGCGATCGCCGCGGCGACATCATCCACATGGACCGGCTGAAGCCTGGTCCTGCCGTTGCCGAACAGCGGATAGGCCGGCAAGGAGCGCAGCAGCCGAAGGATCGTCGTGAGAAACGCGTCGTCGGCTGCGAACATCACCGCCGGACGGACGATGACGGCGCCAGGGAATGCGGCTTGCACGGCCGCCTCGCCCTCACCGCGACTGCGGATATAGGGCGAAGGCGAGGCGGGGTCGGCGCCGATTCCCGAGAGGTGCACGAGCCGCTTGACCCCGGCGCGCCGCGCCACTCCGGCGATGCTGGCGGCCGCTTCGACGTGCACCGAATGAAACGTGTCGCTGCCATGCTCGGTGTACAGGCTGATCGCGTTGACGACGCCATCGGCCCCCTCGACAGCAGCCTCAATGGCGCGCTCGTCATGGGCATCGGCCAGGACCCGTTCCAGACCGTCGCCCTCGGCCGGTGCGGGATGTCGTGAGGCGATGCGCACCTTGGCGGTGGCGTTCAGATCGCGCACGATGCGCCGGCCGACAAAGCCGGTGCCGCCAAAAACGGTCACGCGGTTAATGCCGCTGTTCGGTGCGATGCTCTCTGTTGAGCCGCCCGGCATGGTCCCGCCGAGCGCCGCGCGAACGGTTTCGGTGGCCTCCGCCGGCGAACGGCCCTTGCTCAGATGATGCGAGACCACATCGAGCAGGATCTGCGCGGCGGGGCCGACCGTTTGCCACTCTTTCCGCGCTTCCTCGAGCAGCGGCTCCGCCTCGACATAGAGCTTTTCCGCCTGTTCGATCAGTGGACGAGCCTTGTCGAGGAGCTCGATCAGCGCCTTCGTCGCTGGCAACGACCGCTCGATCTGTTCGAGTTGCGCTTCGCTGAGACCGGAAAAGTGACCAATGACATCGAAGAGCAAGTGTTTCAGCATGGCGTAACCTTGCCTGTCGCAACGCACGAACTCAAGTCAACCGAGCCACAATGGGGTACTGGGTGACAGCGGAAGGTTGTCCTTGGTACCACAGAGTTTGCGCGTTGCCGAACGCGTTTGACGAGTCCGCTCGGCCCCATCGGGTCGGTGTGTCTGCTTTGCCCCGCCCTGCGGTCATGGATCCGCTCACTCGGTGGCCGCCACTCGATCTATCGGCGGCCATGCGTGCCGGCGCCATTGCGAGCCGCGTTGCCAGGCTGACCGCGAGCACGCATCAATCCTGCTACGTCATTGGTCGAGGAGGCGGCGGACCGTCGGGTAATGTTGCGGTGCCTCGGCGCGCTTGTACATGGTGTAGTCGCGCATCACGTCGAAGACGCGTTGCTCGGTGCCGGCTTTGATCGGCGCCGAAGCCGAGAGCAGCAGAAACTTGCTCTCGCGATAGACGCTCTTGAACCGCTCCGTGTCGGCCAGCCGGTCCGGCTCGCTGTCGAGATAGCCGACGTAAACGCGCCTTCCGGCATGATCGGCGCTCGGTTCGGACAGTCGGCCGATGCGAAGACGATAATCCTTGAAATGCTGCTCGCGCCCGGCGCGTTGAATCGCACGATGCCCCGTGTGCTCGCGCCACGCGATCAGGGAGGCCTCCGTATCCCACCAGGAATGCGACAGGACGATTCCGGGACGGTCGAGGCTCGTGTAGCGGTCGATGAACAGCAGGCCGGGATTCTTGTCGAGCTCCGGCCGAAGATGGGCCGCGAGCTCGAAGTAGCGGTCGGCGTGGCCGGCCAGCGGCTCGACCTCGAAAAACAATCCGATCATGCCGGTAGCCGGTTGGAGTGAGGACAGTCATGGCGATCACGCATCAGCGCGCCGGCCCGAATGGCGAGCCGTATGGTGCCACGCCGTTGCGGACGAGCGAAAGTAGACTAAGTTGAGTTTCTCGCTTCCACGTCACTGCAGCGGCGTTGATGGCATGACCAGCCGACCGCATCACCAAGAGGCTCTGTCTTGTCCAACCCTCACGATTTTCACACGCCGCAATCGTCCTACAGCAGGGAGGACCTGCTCAAGTCGAGCGAGGGCGGCTATTTCGGCCCGGGCAATGCGCAATTGCCGGCGCCGCCGATGCTGATGCTGGATCGCATCACGGAGATCAGCATGGATGGCGGCGCCCACGGCAAGGGCCGTGTCATCGGCGAGCTCAACATCACGCCGCGGCTCTGGTTCTTCGACAGCCTGTTCGCCGGCGATCCCGTCATGCCCGGATGCCTGGGCCTGGACGCGATGTGGCAGCTGATCGGCTATTGGCTCGGCTGGTCGGGCCTGCCGGGCAAAGGCCGCGCCGTCGGCGTCGGCGAGGTGGAGTTCAGGGGGCCGATCACGCCGCAGACCCGATGCGTGCGCTACGAGGTTGACCTGCGTCAGGTCAGGCGCGGCCGATTGGGCCTCGGCGTCGCCGACGGCCGCGTGCTCGCCGACGGCACCTGCGTCTACGCCGCCCGGGACATGAGGGTGGCAATGGTGCGCTAGAGCAGGCCGCGATAGATGCCGGGTTCGGATCCCTCGATCGGGATCGCTCCGACAGTTTTTGTGTAGAAATCGGCGGGGCCGACCCCGCCGATGATCGCGTAGCCAAAACCCTGCTGTCGCATGTCTTCGAGACAGGCAAACAGCAGAGCGGCCCCAATTCCCTTCTTGCGGGCGGCAGGATCGACGCCCGTCGGACCGAAGAAATTTTGACAGGTCGCGTCATGACAGGCGAAACCCTTGAGGTTCCGCCCCTCGATCGCGACGAAGCAGGCGACCGGCTGGCGCGCAAACGCAACATCGGCTTCGCTGGCCCAGGCGTCGCTGAACGTGCTGCGGACCCATTGCAGCACCTTGTGCTTCTCGGGAGGCAGCGCGCGGCGGATCGCTACGCCGGCGGCGGCCAGCCGGTTTGAGCCTTCCCGGGAGTCCGGCAGATCATAGAGGCGTACCAGCATGTCCATGGGGCTGAACTCCAGGCGCGGGGCGAGAGGTGACTTTTGTGACGGCGTGACGTCGCTCGGGCAGGATTGAATCGATTTGCCGGGCAGGCAAGGTCTTCGATCGGTCAGGTCTCGCGGATGGCGCCGGTTGCCGGCCGTCTGCGGTCATGTCTCGTCTGGTTTGAGCGCCTCGGCTGCCTGCTCCAGCAGAGATTGATCAAGCCAGTCGCCGCCTGCGCTGCTTCCTCGTGCCGATCGAGCGCGACCAATGCGCGGGAGGCGCGAACTGATTCGCCCGACGGCTCGTCCTGGCTGCCCGGATGTCCGCGCAAACGCCAAGAATAGCCTGCGCGAAAATTCGAAATTTGCTCGGTGATTCAACGCTGATTCCCCTGTCCAGTCCTTGGTGTAAAAAGATTTTGCTTCCGTTTTTCAGAATGTCGTGGTTGTCTCTCGTCCGTCCCGCCTCCATGAGGGGCGTATCGCGATCGTCACGACACGTGAGGCGGGGCTGCGGTGGACGCGAGGGTGATGCAAGACGAGCATCGTCAGCGCGGACTGCGAAGGCGTGTGGTCCTGGCCTCCCGACGCTGAGGCCAAGCGCGCGAGATGATGATCTTGCGGGCGATGGGAGCAAGAAAGCCCGGTTCCCAGGGAGAGCACGCTATAAGCGTTAAAACCATCGCGCAGGGAATGCCGGATGATTCGGCTGGACCTGTGGTAACTGCCGCCAGCTTTTCTTTTTGCTGGCGGGCCATGGGTTGCGGCCAGCACCCGGTATTCCCTGCACCCTCTCGTTTTCGAGGGTGATATTCGGATGATAACTCGGGCGCGATCGCGGGCCGAGAATGCGGACTCGTATCCTTTCCGGCTCGTTGACATTCGAATGAGAACGCAAGTCGGCGCCACGCGCGTCATTGCGAGGCGCATCGCGCCGAAGCAATCCAGACTTTCTCCTGGAAGAGATCTCTGGATTGCTTCGCTTCGCTCGCAATGACGACCTTGTCACGCCGCCCTGATGCTGCCGAGGAACGCGTCGATTTCCGCGCGCAGGGTGTCCGCCTCGCTGCGCAGCGCCTCGGAGGCGCGGAGCACGTCGGAGGCGGCGGCACCGGCCTCTGCGGAAGCCGTGGACACGCCGGTGATATTGCTCGACACTTCGCTGGTGCCGCCGGCCGCCTGCTGGATGTTGCGCGCGATTTCGCGCGTCGCCGACCCCTGCTGTTCGACGGCGGCCGCGATCGCGGCGGTGACCTCGTTGATCTCGGCGATGGTCTTGCCGATGTTGCGGATCGCGCCGACCGCCGTGGTCGCGACCTGCTGCATGCTGGCGATCTGGCTGCGGATCTCGTCGGTGGCCTTTGCGGTCTGGCTGGCGAGGCTCTTGACCTCGGAGGCGACCACCGCAAAGCCGCGGCCGGCCTCGCCGGCGCGCGCAGCCTCGATGGTCGCATTGAGCGCGAGCAGGTTGGTCTGCGAGGCGATGACCTGAATGAGGTCGACCACCACGCTGATGCGGCTGGCATTGTCGGCGAGCCCCTGCATGGTCGCGTCGGTGGCGCCGGCCTCCGCGACGGCCTTGCGCGCGATTTCCGCGGAGGTCACGACCTGGCGGCCGATCTCCGCGATCGAGGACGAGAGCTGCTCGGTGCCGGCCGACACCGTCTGCACATTGACCGAGGTTTCCTCGGCGGCGGAGGCGACCGCGCTGACCAGCGTGCTCGACTGCTGGGCGGTCGACGACATGCCCTGCGCGGTCGCCTGCATCGAATTGGCGGAGCCTTGCAGATTGCCGAGCGCGCTCTGCACGGTGGCCTCGAAGCCGGCGATCTTCGCCTCGATGCGGGAGGCGCGTTCGTTCTTGGCGGCGCGATCCTCGTCCTGCGCGGCGGCGAGCATGCGGGCGCGGATCATGCTGTCGCGGAACACTTCCAGGGCGTCGGCCATCGCCGCGATCTCGTCCCGCTGCTTCGAAGAGACGATCTCGGTCTCGAGATCGCCACTCGACAGGCGCTGCATCGAACGCTGCAGGCCGCCGATCCTTCTGAGGATGTTGGCGCCGACATAGCGCCACACGAACAGCGCCGATCCGATCAGCGTCAGGACGCCGAGCGCCAGCATCGCCATCGTCGCCGCGGAGATTTCATGGCGCGCCGCCGCGGTCGCGGCGTCGGTGCCCTTGCGCACGGCGTCGACGAGCTGCTGCACGCTGATGTCGAGCCCGACATTGAGCTTGCGCGTCTCGTCCAGCACGGTCTGGCCATAGTCGAAGGCATCGAGCTCCTTCTGGCGCAGGTTGAACACACCGCTCTTGCCGCTGCCGAAGGCGAGCAGCTTTTCCGCGACGTCCCGCAGCGACCTGGACCCCTGGTTGTCCGGCAGCAGATCGAGATTGGACCGCACGCGGCCCATCGCCTGCTTGAACTCCTTCTGGATGTCGTCGAGCTGGTCGCTGTTGCCGGCCGACAGGCCGGCGATCAGGTCGGCGGCGGCGAGATTGCCGCTGGCGATGACATTGCTGAGCTGCAGCACGGTCTGCGCGGCCTCGTTGGCGTCATCGGCGGACAGGGTGGCCGAGCCCAGAATGGCGTTGATGCGGGTCTGCGCGTCCATCATGACCGGCGCGCCGGCGGCGGCAAAGGCGGTCTGCGCCGCGCGCAGGCCCTCATATTGCTTGTCGTGCTGGGCGGCGAGCGTCAGCCGCTCGCGCGCCGCGGATGCAAGGCTCTGCGTCGCCTCGTCGATGTTCTTCACGGTTTCGCGCAGCGCCGCCACCACCGCCGGGTCGGCGCCCAGCTCGGAGATTTCCGCCAGCTTCTGCGTGGTGCCCTGCTGGGTGTCCTTCATTTTCCTGGCGCGTTCATTGAGCGCATCCTGGCTCGGCGAAGCCAAAAGGCCCGGCCCCTGGGCGGCGAGCGCGGCGCCCTGTGCGGACAGTCCGAGGCTTGCGGCCAGCCGCGGGATGTTGTGGCCGCTCAGATCTGCCATGGCGCCGCCGAGATGGCCGAGCACGAGGCCGGCGCCGGCGCTGATCACGATCGCCATGCCGGCGATCACCGCGAAGGCTGCGAACAGAGAACCTCTCACACCCCATCGCGGCAGGATGCGTGGGACAATGGATTTGCCGTTGCGCGACCAGAACGCCATCGCAGTTTCCCCCGACCCTTTTTCATTTTCGAATTAAATTTGATGCGAGTATCACTTTACCCGGTTAACAAAGTCGCGAAGGTTCGGCGCGCGTGGCAAGTTTTCGTTGCCAAGCCATTAAAAAGGCCGGCGTTTCGCCGGCCTTTTTTCGCCCTGCGCAATAACTGCGCAAAATCAGTAGCGCGCGACGACCGGGCCGCCCCAGTTGAAGCGATAGTTGATGCCCGCCTTCACCACGTGGTCGTCGGTGGTGAAGCTGCCGAACGGGACGAGCGCGGCCGGTGCCGTGAAGGTCGCCTTGCCGAAATTGTAGTACTGATATTCGGCCTTGGCCGACCAGTTCGGCGCGAACAGATATTCGACGCCGGCGCCGACGGTGTAGCCGCTGGTGTGATCGCCTGTCGTCGCGAACGCAACCGGCACGCCGCCGAGCGTCACGCTCTCATTGTTGTCGGAGAAGGCGTAGCCGCCCTTCACATAGAGCAGCCCCGGACCCCAGGTGTAGCCGACGCGACCGGTCACCGAGCCGATCCCGCGCTGCTTGTTGGTGTAGGCGAAGCTGCCGGGGAACACCGCGCCGACATTGCCGGAAATCCAGCTGTACTGGGCCTCGGCGCCGATCACCCAGGTCGGGGCGAACTGCCAGTCCGCGCCGCCCTGCACGCCGCCGAGGAAGCGGCCGTTGCCGTTGTTGCCGGTGGCGAGCCCGGAAAAATTGTTGTCGCTGTTGAACACGCCGCCGAGATGGCCGCCGATGTAGAAGCCGGTCCAGTTGTAGATCGGCGCGGCATAGACGGGCGGAGCCTTGGCGTAGGGATAGGGACGGGCGCCGAGATCGGCCGCGAGCGCAGGGGCAACTGCGCCAAGCGTTGCAAGCGCCACCGTCGTGAGCAGGAACTTCTTCATGGGTCTTGTCTCCAACAGAACACCGAGAAAGACGCCGTCGTGGGCGCCATCAATGAGCCGTCAGATAGCCAGCTTTTGAATAAAATGCTGTCACTTCCAAAGCACAGCCCCCCGCAACCCAAACTGTTCGGAGATCAACGTTTTCTTGTGCTTAACGGGGAGCTAATGAAGAATGAAGATGAGCTTAATTCTGCATTCTCCATGTGCCCCTTTGGCACACAAATGAAGGCTCCTTTAACGAAGCGCCGCGTGCAGCTCTGCGACCGCTTCCGCGAGTTGCGCGCGATGGGCGATGTCGTCCTTCGGGATGCGGTCGATGCTCGAAGCGAGCTCGCGCAGGATGCCGGCGAGCAGGCCGAAGCTCACATGCATGTGCACGGATTTGCGCACGTCCTCCGCGCCGGGCCGCTCCAGGATCAGGGCCAGACCCAGGGGATCGAGATGGGCCTCGAAGCGGGAGGTGTGCTCGAAGGTGCCGACATAAAACTTGTCCGGATATTCGAGCGCGACTTCCGCCTTGTCGGGAATGGGTTTCGACATGCTGTGCCTCTTCAATGTCAGCCAGCATGGCAGGTCGAGAGGGCGCTGCCTTGCGCGACATCAAAGCTCTTACGGAATTGAGAATGCGTCGCATTTCGACCGCGCACCGCGTTTGTACGGAGCCGGAAATTAACTGGTCCATCGCAGCCCGAAATCTAGAAAATGACAGCCGAATTTTGTCCCTTCGATTCGCATCATGCGACGACAGCAATCGGACCCGTCATGAAGATCCGCCTTTCGATCTCGTCTGCCATTACGGTGTTCGGCCTCCTGCTCGCGGCGGGATTCGGATCCGTCGTGCTCACCGGCGCCTACGCTCTGAAGGAGTTGAAGGTCGGCGGCCCGCTTTATGAGAGCATCAAGCTCGGCAACGATCTCGTCGCCGACATCCTGCCGCCGCCGGCCTATGTGATCGAGGCCTACCTGGAAGCGACGCTCACGCTGCGCGATCCGAACAAGCTGGAAGAGCACGAGAAGAAACTCACCCAGCTGAAGAAGGACTATGAAGACCGCAAGACGTTCTGGACCACGTCGGCGCTGCAGGCGGACCTGAAGGCGCTTCTGGTCGAGCGGTCGGACAACGAGGTGAAGAAGTTCTGGCAGGCGCTGGAAACCGGTTTGCTGCCCGCGCTGCGGGCTCATGACGCGGCCAAGGCCGAGGATGCCTATGCGCGACTGACCGAGGTTTATGGCGCCCACCGCGCCGTCATCGACGGCCTGGTCGAGAAAGCCAACAAGAACAATTCGGATCTGGAAGGTGTCGCGGCCGAACGCGATCGCAGCATCTCCTACGTGGTCTGGGGCGTCTCCGGACTGGTTCTCATGATCGTCGTTACTGGCCTGGCCGGGCTTGCGCTCGGCGTCGTGCGTCCGCTGGTGCGCATCACCGATGCGATGCGGCGGATCGCCGCCGGCGACCTCTCGATCGCAGTGCCCTTTGTCGGGCGCGGCGATGAGATCGGTTCGATGGCGGGCGCGCTTGCCGTCTTCAAGGACAATGCGGTGGACAATGCGCGGCTGCGCGAGAAGCAGGAGCAGGACCGCGCCGAGGCCGAAGCGCTGAAGAAGCAGGCCGTGCGCGACATGGCCGATACCGTCGAGCGCGAGACCGGTGTGTCCGTGGAATCCGCTGCTTCAGCGTCCCGCGATGTCGAGAATGCAGCCTCCGACCTGTCGACGCTCGCCCGCAACCTGTCGTCGGAAGCAACGGCGGTCGCCTCCGCCTCCGAGCAGGCTTTGGCCAACGCGCAGACCGTTTCTGCGGCCGCGGAAGAGATGAGCGCATCGATCCGCGAGATCGCCACCCAGGTCGCGCGCGCCAGCGCGATCACCAAGACCGCCGTGGACGGACGCGAGAAGGCCAAGACCACGATCCACTCGCTGTCGGGCGCGGTGAACAAGATCGCGGAGGTCTCGAACCTGATCGGCGGCATCGCCGAGCAGACCAATCTGCTCGCGCTGAATGCCACGATCGAAGCGGCCCGCGCCGGCGAGGCCGGCCGCGGCTTTGCCGTGGTCGCGGCCGAGGTCAAGTCGCTGTCGGACCAGACGGCGAAATCGACCGACGAGATCTCGCGGCTGATCTCGGAGGTGCAGAGCGCCACCACCGCGACGGTAGACGCCGTCGAGGATATCGGGAGCAAGATTTCAGAGATCGACGAGGTGGCAGCCTCGGTTGCGGCCGCGATGGAAGAGCAGCATGCCGCCACCACCGAGATCTCCCGGTCGGTCGCCGATTCGGCGGCCGCCGCCAAGGAGGTGTCGGCGAAGATCGTCAACGTCAGCCGCGACGCCAATTCCGTCGATGCGCGGGCCAGCGAAGTGCGCAGCGCCATCACCGGCGTATCCTCGAACCTGTCCTCGCTGCAATCGGTCCTGGTCAAGGTCGTGCGAACCACCGCGGTCGATGCCGACCGGCGGCAGTCGCGGCGATTCAGGTCGAACCTTTCGATCCGGGTGAACGGGGGCAGGGGAGACCTGCAGGCGACGCTGATCGACATTTCCGAAGGCGGTGCGTGGATGCGCTGCCAGCCCGATCTCGGCATCGGCGAAGCCGGTTCGATGACCATCGCGGGCTTCGACCACGATCTGCCCTACACGGTGCGCGGGCGCGAGGCCGACGCGATGCACGTCGAGTTCGAGCCCGGCGTCCACAGGGAGGCATATCGCGCCTGGTTCCGCCGGATGTTCGACAAGGCCGCGGCCTGAGGCCGAAGGCAGAGGAGTCAGCCGGTGCATGGCCCTGCGGCCCTGCACCGGTGTCGTTCGTCTGACGCGTCCTAGCCGGCGCCGCCCGCCAGGAGATCGTCGATGCGGATCGGGAAGCGCCGCACGCGAAGGCCGGTCGCGTGCCACACCGCGTTGGCAACCGCACCGGCCGAACCGGTGATGGCGATCTCGCCGACGCCCTTGATGCCGAGCGGGTTCACATGGGGATCGTGCTCGTCGATCATCAGCGCTTCCATCGGCGGCACGTCGGCATTCACCGGCACGTGGTATTCCGCCAGATTGGCGTTCATGATGCGGCCCGAGCGGCGATCGGTGATCGCCTCCTCATGCAGGGTGAAGGAAATGCCCCAGATCATGCCGCCAAAATACTGGCTCTGGACCAGCCGCGGATTGATCACACGGCCCGCCGCGAACGCGCCGACCATGCGGCTGACGCGGATCTGGCCCAGATCGGGATCGACCTTCACCTCGGCGAACACGGCGCCATGCGCCTGCATGGCGTAGTTGGCCTGCGCCGCCGGGTCGACCGCGCCATTGCCGCGGGCTTCGACCTCGGCGAGGCCGGCGCGCGTCAGGATGTCGACGTAGCTTTCGCTTCGGCTGTCGTCGTCGCGGCGGTGCAGGCGGCCACCGCGCGCGAGCACGCCGGCATTGCCGGCGCCGAACAGCGGCGAGCGCTGGTCGGAGGTTGCAAGCTCGGCGAGTTTTGCGATGACGGCGGCGCCGGCGTTATGGATCGCCGAGCCCGCGGTCGCGGTGTGGGCCGAGCCGCCGGCAATGCCGGCATCGGGCAGGTCGGAGGTGCCAGCCTTGAACTCGACCGCATCGATGTCGAGCGCGAGCGCATCGGCTGCGATCTGCGCCAGCGCAGTCCAGGCACCCTGGCCCATGTCATGGGCGCCCGTCTCCATGAGCGACGAACCGTCACGGCGCACCACCGCGCGGGCCTCGGCGGCGAACATCAGCGCCGGGAAGATCGCGGTGCCCATGCCCCAGCCGACCAGAAAGCCGTTCTCGTCGCGCATTTGGCGCGGGGCAAGTGGACGCTTCGCCCAGCCGAACCGTTCAGCGCCCTGCGTGTAGCATTCGCGCAGCGCCTTCGACGAGAATGGCCGGCCCGAGATCGGCTCGACCTCGGCATAATTCTTCAGTCGGAAGGCGAGCGGGTCCATGGCGCAGGCCAGCGCCATCTCGTCGATGGCGCATTCCAGCGCCAGCGATCCCGGCGCCTCGCCGGGCGCGCGCATGAACAGCGGCGTCCCGTTGTCGAGCCGTACCGCCTCGTGCGAGATCGAAATCGCGGGGCTTGCGTAGAGGCTGTGCGAGGCATTGGCCGCCGGCTCGTAAAAATCGTCGAAGGTCGAGCTTGCGACCTTGGCGTGGTGCTCGATCGCGGCCAATGCGCCGTCCTTCGCCGTGCCCATGCGCAGGCGCTGGCGGGTCGGCGAACGGTGACCGACCGGGCCATACATCTGGTCACGGCGCAGCACGAGCTTGACCGGCCGCTGCACCAGCTTTGCGGCGAGCAGCCCGAGAACGACCGGACCGGAAATCAGACCCTTGCTGCCGAAACCGCCACCGAGGAAGGGGCTGCGGATATGAACGTTGCCAGGGGGAATGCCGAACAGGCCGGCGATCCGCGCCTGCATCATCACGAGCCCCTGGGTTGGCGTATCGATCGAAAGCTTGTCGCCGTCCCACTGCGCGACGATGCCATGCGGCTCCATCGCGTTGTGATACTGCGCAGGGGTTTCGTAGGTCGCATCGATCGTGTGCGCCGAGGTCGCGAGCGCTCCGCGGACGTCGCCGTGGCGCAGCGCGGATGGGTTGCCGACGCCGACCGCGGGCGGGACAAAACTTTCGTTGTCGTCGAGACCGGTGCGCGCCGTCTCGACCTCGTAGGTCGGCGCCAGCAGCGCTGCGCCCTCGGTGGCCGCCTCCAGCGTCTCGGCGATCACCACTGCGATCGGCTGGTTGGCGTAGCGCACCCGGTCGTTCTGCATGGCTTCGTAGCGGAACATGAACGGGTGGGCTTTCGCGTCCGGGTCCTCGGCCAGCGCCGGCCGGTTCTGCTCCGTCATGACCTCGACGACGCCGGCGTGGCGCTTCGCTGCGGCGACGTCGAGCGACACCACGCGCCCGCGCGCGATGCTGGAGACCGCCATCACGGCATAGAGCATCTTTGGCGGGTGATTGTCGGCGGCGTAGCGCGCCGTACCGGTCACTTTCAGCACGCCGTCGCGGCGGGTCAGTGGCTGGCCGCTGTTCGATCCATGCCGGATGTGGGCGGGATCGCGGGTCGGGGTGATATCAAGCATGAAGAGCGGCTCCGGCATGGGAGGAGAATGGCGAGGCGGGGAGCGCGGGAACGCGATCCGGTGTGCCGGCCGCGGCCAGCGTCAGCGCGCGCACGATGACGCGCGCGGCGAGTTCGATCTTGAAGGCGTTGTCGCCGGACGGCTTTGCTTCAGTGAGCGCGGCGCGCGCGGCGCGGTCGAAAGCCGCGGGCTCGGGACGGGCGCCCGCAAGCAGTTCTTCGGCGGATCGCGCCCGCCACGGCTTTGCGGCGACGCCGCCGAGCGCGAGCCGGGCCTGCTTGATGGTGCCGTTCTCGATCACGAGGCCGGCCGCCGCCGAGACCAGCGCGAAGGCATAGGAGGTCCGATCACGCACCTTCAGGTAACGCGCATGCCTTGCGAACGCGTTTGCCGTCGCCGGCAGCCGCACCGCGGTGATCAGTTCACCCGGCGCCAGCACGCTGTCGCGCTCCGGCGTCGTGCCGGGCAGCGGATGCAGCACCTCGACGGCGACGTCACGGGTGCCGCTCCTGCCCGCGATCTCGGCGACCGCGTCGAAAGCGACCAGCGGTACGCAGAAATCCGATGGATGGGTCGCGATGCAGCCGTCGCTCCAGCCAAGGATCGCGTGCAGGCGGTTGTCGCCGCCCAGCGCATCGCAGCCCGATCCGGGGGTGCGCTTGTTGCAGGCGCTGGCGGGGTCATAAAAATAGCTGCAACGCGTCCGCTGCAGCAGATTGCCGCCGACGGTTGCCGCATTGCGCAACTGTCCCGATGCGCCCGACAGCAGCGCCTCGGCAACCGCCGGAAATGCCTTTGCGAAATCGGGATCGTGGGCGAGGTCGGCATTGCGCACCAGCGCACCGATCCGCCAGGAGCCATCAGCCTGCCGCTCGATGCGATCGAGCCCAGGCAAGCGGGACACGTCCACCAGGCGCGTCGGATGCGTGACGCCGCCCTTCATCAGGTCGAGCAGGTTGGTGCCGCCGGCGAGATAGGCTGCGCCGGGCTCGGCTGCGGCGCTGACGGCTTCGGTGATGGTGTTCGGTCTCACATAATCGAACCGGTTCATGCCGCGCGCTCCGTCTTGGGTGCAGCAAGCTGCGCCTGGGCTTCCAGCACGGCCTCGGTGATTCCCGCATACGCGCCGCAGCGGCAGAGATTTCCGCTCATGGCTTCGCGAATGCGCTCCGGATCTGCGCCGGCCTGGCCTTCCGATATCAGCCCGATCGCGCTCATGATCTGGCCGGGCGTGCAGAAGCCGCATTGCAGCGCGTCGTGGGCGATGAAGGCGGCCTGCACGGGATGCAGGTGGTCGCCTTGCGCGACGCCCTCGATGGTGGTGATGGCGGCGCCGTCATGGCTCACCGCCAACGCGAGGCAAGAGTTGATCCGCCGCCCGTCGACGAGCACGGTGCAGGCGCCGCATTGGCCGCGGTCGCACCCCTTCTTGGTTCCGGTGAGGTCGAGGCGCTCGCGCAGCAGATCGAGCAGCGTGACGCGCGGATCGTCGAGCACGATATCGCGCCGCTCACCGTTGACGGCGAGACTGATAGACAGAGTCATGCAATGTTCCGATCGATGCTATGGTCTGCCCGGATCGGAAGCGGTCCCGGCTCGCGGCCGGGATGCGTCGATCCAGGGCACGCGTGACCGCCGGAAGAGTTGAATGGAAAAAGCGGCCGGGCGTGGTGTAGCCAGTTATACGGAGGGTCCCTCCGTTTAGCAAGGCGCGGCCGATCAAGAGATGGTGACGAGACGTTCTTGAATGTCAGATGGGACTGAAACACACTTTCGCAAGCCGCGCGCCGACGCTGTGCGCAACCGCGAGCGGGTGCTGGAGGCCGCGAAGGCCGTGTTCTCGGCGGGTGGTCCAGACGCCAGCCTCGAGGCGGTGGCGCGGCGCGCCGGTGTCGGCATCGGCACGCTCTACCGGCATTTTCCGACCCGCGAGGCGTTGTTCGAAGCGGTCTATCGCCGCGAGGTGGAGCAGCTCGGCGAATTATCGGAGCAATTGAAGAACGAGCCGCAGCCGGTCGAAGCGCTGCGGCAATGGCTTCGCTCCACCGTCGAATTCGTCGCGACCAAGAAGGGGATGACGGCGGCGCTGGCGCTCGCCGCGCATGGCAAGACGTCCGAACTGACCGCCTTTTCCTTCGAGCGTCTGACCAGGGCGGTCGGCGCCTTGCTCGATCGCGCGATCGCCGCGGGCGAGATCCGCGCCGACATGTCGCCGGAGGACCTGCTACGTGCGCTGATCGGCATGTGCTATCTGCACGACCAGCCGGGCTGGCAGGCGAGCGTGATCCGGCTACTCGATGTTTTCATCGATGGCTTGCGCGTGCGCGGCGATGCGGCCCCGCCGACGCGCCGAGGCCAATGAGCACGATGGTCAGAGCGTATCCGGCGTCTTGAGCTCGTGCCGGATTCGCTCTTCCCTCAATTGTCGCTCCGCCTCGTGCCAGAACTGCTCATCCTGGCCGTTCGGCTTTCCGGCGTCCTCCCAAAGCAGATGAGCGCGTGCGCGAATCTCGTCATCGTTGGCATTGTCCATTTCGATCACCCTTCCTGACGTGCGACTGGTTCGATAAGCGCGCCGTACGCGCAACGTTCCTGTTTGGCTTTGTTGCAAAGCCGTCTCGCGTGACTAGATTCGCCAGCATGCGCCCCAAACCTCAGTCCGAACTGATCGCCTGTCATGATTGCGGGGCAGGGGTTTCCTTCAGCGCGGCGAGTTGCCCGCATTGCGGCTCGCAGGAGCCGTCCGGCCCCCATCTGCTCAGCCCGCAGGAGATCCGGCGGCATCGGATCGAACAGCGCAACGACCGCACGCTCGCGCTGGCCGTGGTCGGCTGCGCGGCGGCCGGCGCGTTCTACGGCATCGTCATGAGCGCGAGCCAGATCGGCGCCGTCCTCGCTGGCTGCGGCTACGCATTTGTCGGGATTTTCATCGGGGTCGGCGTCGGTTTCGTGATCAATATGACGCGCAATCTCTGAAGGCCAAGGCCGCTTTCGGCACTCCGGTCCGGGCGAAGCGAAGCAATCAGTGCAGCGTTGCGGCAAAACCCGGGTCGAGCGCGCGTGCGATGTCGCGGATGAGCACCTTTCCCTTGGGTGATCCCCTGTCGTAGGCGCGGACGACCGCGCCTTTCAGATCGGGGCGGCGGGTCAGGATCAGGCGCATGTCGCCACGGGCGAGGCTGGCGAGCTCGCCGTCCTCTGTCGTCGCTGACGTCGCAAGCACGGCGAGGCGGGCAGGAATGAGAGCCGGGTCGGACGGTGCGGTCAGAAAGGACATCTTGAGGGCTTCGGTGGCCGCGGCGGACGACGGGCCGCCGGCCTGAAGCATGGCGATCAACAGCCAAGCCCGGGAGTCATGCGGCGCGAAGCCGAGCGATTGTTGTGCCAGAGTGAGCGCGCTCTCGCGTCTTGCCAGCACCTCGGGCGATGCCGCCGTGCCGAGATCGATGACTGGAATGGCGCGCGCAAGCGCGACATCAGCGAGCAGATCTCCCCGCAGCGGGGCTGCGGCTGCAAGCCAGTCGGCCGGCTGGTCGTCGGACATTGGTCCGGCGGGCCGGGTGGGGCTTGGCGCAAGGTCGGGCGGCGGCGGCGTCAGCGCCCCTGCAAGGATGGTGACGAGCGAGAACCAGCTCAACACCACGGCCGCGGCAATCGTCGCCAGTCGAAACCTTTGCCGCGAATCCATCCCTTCTCCTTATCGCGCAAAGGCCGCGCGAGCAGCTATGTTCAAATCGCCGATAGTCGGTCGCCTTCGATGGTGAGCAGCGTCAGGACGCCGGTCGCATAGGCGCCGGTGTCGATATTGATCCGGTTCGCCCGCAGGTCAGGCTTTGCCACGGGCGTGTGACCATGCACGATGAACTTGCCAAAATCCTCCTCGCTGTCGAGGAATTCGTCGCGGATCCAGAGCAGATCCTCTTCGCGCTGTCGCGGCAAGGGAATGCCGGGCCGGACGCCGGCATGCACGAAGAAGAAGTCGCCGCAGGAAAAGCAGGGTTTCAGGCTGCTGAAGAACCGCTGATGCTGCTCCGGCATGACGGCGCGCAGCGAGCGGACCAGTTCGCTCTGCTCGTCACGGCCCGGCTTTAGCGACGGCGCGAGACCATACGACATCAGCGTCTGGAAGCCGCCATATTCCTTCCAGACCTCCATCCGCGCAGCGTCCCGCAGCACGTCGAGCAGGAACGCCTCGTGATTGCCCCTGAGAAAGACGCTCTCGTGGCTGCGGCTACGCTCGATCAGCAGATCGATGGTCTGCCGCGAGGCCGGCCCGCGATCGATATAGTCGCCAAGAAACACATGCAGGGTCCGTGCACGCCCCGCGCGAGACAGATGAAGGTCGATGGCCGCGAACACGTTTTGCAGCAGGTCGGCACGGCCGTGCACGTCGCTGACCGCATAGATACGAACGCCGTCAGGCAGCGTTGGTTTCGGCTTGGGCTCTGGGGTGGATCCAAACATTGTGTTGCCGCGTTGATATCACCTCGGCGGTGTCGGCTGACACATCCGAGATGGTTAACGGTTCCGGAAAGGCGCGCACGGCATTTGATAGGGCCGGTGAGCCGTCTTTCAAGACGTATTTGCTAGGTTTTCCGTCAATGAGGACGGGGAGCGTAAAATGCGCAAGCTGCAAAACTTCTTTTTTCTGGTCGCGCTGGCGGCCGCGGTGTTCGGGATGATCCCGAAGGCCGAGGCCGGTCTGATCAGCGCACCGATGGCCCTGCGGGGCATAATCCATTACATCAAGTTCGACGGGCCAACGCTGCCGCCGATGGCGTTCACGCAGTTCTGCCTGCGCTATGCCGAGGAGTGCAAGCCGCACCGGATCGCCTTCAGGGGCGGACGGCTCAAGATGAATGCGGAGCGGTGGGCGGATCTCAGGGCGGTCAACCGCGACGTGAATGCCGCGATCCGGCCGGAAGCCAATCTCGAAGGGCTCGCCGGCGAGAAATGGCTGCTGCATCCGATCAGCGGCGACTGCAACGACTATGCGGTGACCAAGCGTCACGAACTGCTGGCCCGCGGCTGGCCCGCGCGCGCGCTGCTGCTCAGCGAGGTCGTGACCCGTGGGGGAGAGCATCATCTCGTGCTGGTGATCCGGTCCCAGGACGGGGACCTCGTGCTCGACAGTCTGAACGAGCGGATCGTGCCATGGTTCAAGGCGCCGTATCAATGGGTCCGGATCCAGATGCCGGACAACTCCAGATTGTGGAGCGCGATCGTCGGCCGCGCTGCCTGAGCGGATCACTTGATCCGGCTGCCGACGGTCTGTGACAGGCCAATGCCGGCGATGATCGCCGCCAGCATCTGCACGGCGAGGGTGGTGAGGCTGGCGTCGCAATAGGCTTCAAAGCAGATCGTCACGAGGCAGGCCGCCGCGCTCGCCGCAAAGATTGCGTCCCTTCCGCGCGACAGCGCGCCGCGAAGCAGCACGACGAGGAGCTGGATCACCGGGACGGCGATGATCAGTGCGCCGGCATAGCCCCATTCCAGCAGGACAGCCGCGATCGTGTTGACGGCCGATTGATCGGGAACGCCGGTCGCATCGCGATAGATCTGGGCCAGCACGCCATAATTTCCGACCCCGGCGCCGGCCCAACCCGTATCCGACAGCATGCGCAGGATGGCGGCGCCGGAATCCGCGGGCCCGGGCCGGGTGAAGCGAAACAGCGGGCTCGCCGACACGTTGGTCGGGGACTGCAGCACGATGATGCTGCAGCAGGCCACCAGAACGGCGGCGGCAACCGCCAACGCGGTCCAGCGGCCGAGCGCCAGCCGCCTGATCAGGACCACGAGCGACAGCACAGCCAGTCCGAACAGCGTCGCGATCAGCACGGCAGTGGTCGCCGACAGGATCAGCGCGGCCATGCAGATGAGGACGCCGCCCGCGCCCGCGAGCAGCATGCCGAGATGACCGGACTGCGACCGGGCTCCCGGCTGCGCACGCGTTTCACGGCGTTCCATCGTGCGCACGATCAGGGCCGTATCGAGAATGCCGCCAAGCGCGGCCAGCGCCACCAGGCTGTCGAGGGCGTCCACCGTCGCCGGATGCGGCAGCAGCGCGAGCGCGAGTGCCACGAGCGTGGTGATGGCGCAGAGCGCCAACAGCAGGCTTTCGGCCCGGTCGCGATTGCGCGCCACCACCGCGGCCGAAAATGCCAGCGCAATGAGGCTCAGATATCCGAACAGGGCGCGCAGCGTGAAGCCGAGGTCGATGCTGATGTGAGCGGACATGGATTCAGCAAGGGCCGCAGCGGCGCTGCGCCAGATCGGATGGGCGAGCGAACCTGACGGCACCGGCATGATCTGCAGCAGCATCCAGGACGCGGGAAGCAGCGCGGCCGGCGCGAGTGGCCTGAACATGGCGATACTGCGCTGGATGTCGAGGTCCGGTGAATTCGGCAGCAGTGCCAGTATGATCGCGGCGAGCAGCGTGATCAGTTGCGGCCCAAACCAGGTGCCGCTGACGGCGAGCGCGGGCGTCGCCGCGATCAGGGCAACGAGCAAGCCAAGAGCGCCGACGAGCTTGCGGGGGGTGCTCACACCACGCCCGCCTCGGCCGGCGCGATCAGTCGTTGCCGGTCTTGCGCGCGCGGCGAGCAGCCCTCACGCAGTGATGGATATTCGCAATCGGCGCGATCGTGCAACCGTGAGTTGCATGCATCGGATCTGCACACCAAGAAAGATCGTCCGCGTTGCTCAATGCAACCGTCGGTTGCCGTGCGCCGCTCAAATCCAGGGCTTCCGACGCTCATTTTCGATGCAATCCTGGCGTGCATGAGCGCGCTCAATCATTGGTGTTGCGGCACAGCAACATTATGGCTAAGGTGTGGTTAGATTGAAGCTAAATTTTTACTGCTATTTGTCGGCAAAAAGGAAATTGCTTCCATGGCAATCTGCCGGTTTTTCCGCATCCGCCGTTTCCTGAATCACGGTGAGTGTCCGCTTATCCCGCTGGTTTTGAGCTGCTGATTTCGCGGGGCCATGGTGGCTGTTCTCGCAGGATCAGAATTTCGCGCCGAAGCATCGGGCGCTTTGGCAGAGCAGCATACCGTCGCTGCCGTTGCCAGTGTACAGCAGGACGCGCGGTCGCAATCGCAAGCCGCGCGCGGACAAGACGATCAGCGCGCTCGGCACGATGCCCAGTTCAGGACGCTCCAGCTGCCATGTTCGGCGATCGGCGCGGTGTTCGCCGGTGTCGATGGCAGCGCCATTCTGATCTGCAGTCTCGCGGGAGCAATGGGCTATCAGGTGCTGGCGAATGCAACGTGGAATCTGCATTTCCAGCTCGGCGCCGGCGCCACCGCCGCACTGCTCTACTTCCTGATCGGACGATCCTCGGGTTTCTACCAGGCGCCCGAGGTCTTCTCGTCGGGACGCCGAGACGTCTCCGACGTGCTCCAGCACTGGCTCCTGACGAGCCTGCTGCTCACCTTGCTGGCTTTCCTGTTTCGGATCGGCATCGAATTCTCGCGCGGTGCCATTATCTGCTTCTTTGTCATGGCGCTCGGTTCGCTGCTGGCGTCGCGAACCGCGATGCGCGGCCTGCTGTCCTGGGCGGTACGGAGCGGGCGGCTGCAGGGCCGGCGGGTCATCGTGGTCGGCCCGCGGGACGAACTCGCCGCCGTCGACCAGGGCGAACTGCTCCGCCGGTTCGGCTTGACGGAGGTCGAGCGCGTCGTCCTTCCGGAGCTTGGCAACTGGTCGCTGTCGGTCTCCAGGCGAATTCTCGCCGCGCTGGATGAGGCCTTGCGCGTCGCGCGTGACCGCGGCGCGGAGGAAATCGTCTTGGCCGTGTCCTGGAACGACACGCGAAGCATCGAGCTGATCCGCGACCGGCTGCGCAGCTCGCCGCTGCCGGTGCAGCTGCTGCCCGATCAGAAGGTCCGCTATCTCACGGGCAATCCGGCGTTCACGGTCAACCGCTCGTTCTCGATCGAGGTGCAGCGGACGCCGCTGTCCGATCTCGAGCAGTTTGCCAAGCGCGTGCTCGACATGGTCGGCGCCGCGGTGCTGTTGCTCGGTCTGCTGCCGCTGATGCTGGTGACGGCGCTTGCGATCAAGCTCGACTCGCCGGGACCGGTGCTGTTCCGCCAGCGCCGCTCCGGCTTCAACGCCAAGCGGTTCTTGATCTTCAAATTCCGCACCATGACCGTCATGGAAGACGGCGACAAGGTAAGCCAGGCGACTAAGCACGACCGGCGCGTCACGGCATTCGGCGGTTTTCTGCGGGCCTCGAGCATCGACGAGCTGCCCCAGCTCATCAACGTGCTGCGCGGCGACATGTCGCTGGTCGGTCCGCGGCCCCATGCGGTGGCGCATGACGATCAATACGGCCGGGTGCTCGCCGACTATGCCTATCGCCATCACGTGAAGCCGGGGATCACGGGCTGGGCGCAGGTGCACGGCTATCGCGGCGCCACCGCGCAGGTCGAACTGATGAAGCGGCGGCTCGAATTCGACCTCTGGTACATCAGCAACTGGCACCTCGGCCTGGACGTCGTGATCCTGCTCAGGACCATGTTCGAAGTGTTCCGCCGCCGCAACGCGTATTAGCGCGCGGCCGCAAGTTTTTGGAGTGATTGGGTCCGAGCGCATTTTCGGGCAACGGAGTTCTCACGTGCGGTTCGGACGCTGCGTACAGTATTGGAGGTCTGGATCTGTTATGTCCTCAGACCCAAGCGACGATCGCGTGATTGTCGCCGAAGACCATGCTGGTGAGCGTTGGTACGTTGTCCATACCCAGCCGAATGCGGAAGGCGTCGCCATAGCCCACCTCGAAGGCCAGGGCTATCAGGTGTTCTGCCCGCGCTATTGCAAGGCGGTACGGCATGCCCGCAAGACGAGACGCGTCCTTGCCCCGTTGTTCCCGAATTATCTATTTCTGCGCATGGACGTCTCGCGGCACCAGTGGCGCTCCGTCAACGGTACGCGCGGGGTGGTTCGTTTGATCATGCGGGGCGTGACCCCGCAGCCAGTTCCGCGTGGGATTGTTGAGGCTTTGCAGGTCCAACTCAGCGCCGACGATGGGATGAACTGGGCGGTCATGTTCAGGACCGGCCAAGCCGTTCGTATTGTTGAGGGACCGTTCGTGGATTTTGTGGGAACTCTCCAGCATCTCGATGCGGGCGGGCGTGTGCGCGTGCTGCTCGATCTGCTCGGACGATCAGTTCCCCTTGCTTTGCCTTGCGAGGCCGTTACTCCCGCGGTGTAGCGCACCGCGTCGATCAGTGACTGCCGCCTGGGTGAAACGGCGTTTCACCCAGACGGCGGTAGCATGGCAAAAATTTCGAATAGCCAAGTGAAGCAATAGCAAACGAAGCGGTGAAAATGGAGGCTCGATGACAACAGCGGCGGAGTCTTGCTCATTTTCAACGACGGGAAGGCCCTGATTTCGTGACCGCCCTCGTCACCGGCTGCGCGGGCTTCATCGGGAGCAACTTTGTCCACACCTGGTTCGATCACGGCGACGAGCCGGTCGTGAATCTCGACAAGCTGACCTATGCGGGCAATCCGGCTAATTTGGTGTCGTTCATGAACGACGTTCGCTACCGGTTTGTCCAAGGCGATATCGGAGACCGTGCGCTGGTCGGCCAGCTGCTCGCTGAGCACCGGCCCAGGGCCGTAATCAACTTTGCCGCCGAGTCGCACGTCGACCGCTCGATCCACAGCCCGGGCGATTTCGTTCAGACGAATGTGGTAGGTACGTTCACTCTGTTGGAAGCGGTTCGGAGCTACTGGTTGGAGTTGGCGGCCGAACAGCAGTCAGCCTTTCGATTCCTGCATGTCTCGACGGACGAGGTCTACGGCACGCTGGGGCCGAACGATTCACCTTTCGCAGAATCCGATCCTTTCGAGCCCAATTCGCCCTATTCGGCGAGCAAGGCGGCCAGCGATCATCTGGTGCGCGCCTGGCACCACACCTACGGCTTGCCGGTGCTGACGACGAACTGCAGCAACAACTACGGGCCGTATCATTTCCCCGAAAAGCTGATCCCGCTGGTGATCCACAACGCGCTGGCCGGCAAGCCACTGCCGATCTATGGCGACGGCAAGCAGGTGCGCGACTGGCTGTTCGTCGAGGATCATTGTCGTGCGATCATCCGCGTGCTGCAGGCGGGAAGGCC
>Ga0070709_10000376_pt1 | contig 27515 bp, 22 predicted proteins | sample LARL51metaG_FD_65449 | JGI IMG/M metagenome (GOLD analysis project Ga0070709, IMG submission 65449) | Corn, switchgrass and miscanthus rhizosphere microbial communities from Kellogg Biological Station, Michigan, USA - LAR L5-1 metaG | ecosystem: Host-associated > Plants > Roots > Rhizosphere ... | reverse complement strand
GATGTCGCCGCGCGCGGCCGTCACGAGATCACCGCGCGCTTCGGGTCTGCCTTTACGACTCTCCTGGCCCAGGCCTTGGGGCAGGGCGACTGCCCCATCAGCCCGCGAAAACCGCTGCCGGATTACATCACCGAAAAACGCTTTGCCGAGCCGGTCGCAACCGATGGCGCGATCATGACCGCGCTTTCAAGCCTGGCCGCGATGCTGGTTGCAGCCCTGGACCGCCATGGCAAGGGCGCACGGCGGCTGGAGGCCTCCTTCTTCCGCACCGACGGGATTGTGCGCACACTCACGGTCGACACCGGACAGCCGGTGACGAAGGCTGAGGTGATCGACCGCCTGCTTCGTGAACGGCTCGATGCGCTGGCCGACCCGCTCGATCCCGGCTTCGGCTTCGACCTCGTTCGCCTCGCCGCGAGCCGCAGCGAGATCGTGGTGCAGGAGCAGCGCGATCTCGACGCCCATGTCCACGACAATGACGAACTCGCCGCATTGATCGACCGGCTCTCCGCCCGTCTCGGCACCAGGCGCGTTCTCGTGCATCTGCCGCAGGACACCCACCTCCCGGAGCGCGCGGTGCTGCCCGTGCCGGCGCAGCAGCATCTCACAGCCGCAACGACCGCGGCCTGGCCGGAGCGCGCGGAAGGCGAGCCGCCGCTGCGACCCTTGCGGCTGTTCGACCGGCCGGAGGAAATTTTGGTGATCGCGCAGGTGCCGGACGGGCCGCCCGCCCGTTTCGTGTGGCGGCGCGCCACGCATCTGGTGGTTCGCGCCGAAGGCCCCGAGCGCATCGCCATGGAATGGTGGCGGGCGGGCGGAGATGCGCTGACACGCGATTATTTCCGCGTCGAGGACGAGGCGGGCTTGCGGTTCTGGGTCTATCGCGACGGGCTTTACGAGCGCGAGATCGAGCAGCAGGACGGCAAGCCGGTGCAGCCGCACTGGTTCATGCATGGGCTGTTCGCATGAGTGCGCCTCAATATGCCGAGATCGGCGTCACCTCAAACTTCTCGTTCCTGCGCGGCGCCTCGCATCCGCAGGAATATGTCCACCAGGCCGGCGAATATGGCCTGGCCGCAATCGGCATCGCCGACCACAACACGCTCGCCGGCATCGTGCGCGCCTATGCGGAACTGAAAAATCCCGAGCTGAAATCGCTGCCCAAACTTCTGGTCGGATCGCGCCTCGTCTTCACCGACGGCACGCCCGATATTTTGGCCTATCCGCGCGACCGTCTGGCTTACGGCCGGCTCTGCCGGCTGCTCAGCAAGGGCAAGCTTGCCGCCGAGAAAGGCGAATGTCACTTGCGCTTTGCCGATCTCGCCGAATTCAGCGACGGACTCTTGCTGGTCCTGATGCCGCCCTATCGCGTGCAGGCCGAGACCGTCACGCAGGTCCTGGGCAAGATGCGCGCCACGCGTGCCGATGGCGTGTGGCTCGGCGCAAGCCTGTTTCACCGCGGCGACGACAGGCGGCGGCTGGCACGTCTGCAGCAGATCGCGAGCAGTGCCCGCGTGCCGCTGATCGCCACCAATGACGTGCTCTATCATGACCACGGCCGGCGGGTGCTGCAGGATGTCGTCACCTGCATCCGCGAAAAAACCAGTATCGAGATAGCGGGGCGCCTGCTGGAAGCCAATGCCGAGCGGCACCTGAAACCGGCTGCCGAGATGGCGCGGCTGTTTCGCGATCACCCGGACGCCATTGCCGAAACGCTGCGCTTTGCCCGGCGCATCACCTTCACGCTGGACGAATTGAAATATCAATATCCGGACGAGCCGGTGCCGCCGGGCAAGACCGCGCAGGAGCATCTGGAGGATCTGACCTGGCAGGGCAGGGACCGATATTTCCCGCAAGGCATCGATGCCAAGCTGCAAACAACGCTGGAGAAGGAACTGGCGCTGATCAGAAAACTCGATTACGCGCATTATTTCCTCACCGTGCATGACATCGTCCGCTTCGCGCGCTCGAAAAACATCCTGTGCCAGGGACGGGGATCGGCGGCCAATTCCGCCGTCTGCTTCATGCTCGGCATCACCTCGGTCAATCCGGTCGAGATCGACCTTTTGTTCGAGCGCTTTCTCTCCGAGGAGCGTCGCGAGCCGCCCGACATCGACGTCGATTTCGAGCATTCGCGCCGCGAGGAGGTGATGCAATATGTCTATCGCCGTTACGGCCGCCACCGCGCCGCCATCGTCGCGACCGTCATCCACTACCGGCCGCGCAGCGCGATCCGCGATGTCGGCAAGGCGCTCGGCCTGACCGAGGACGTCACGTCGCTGCTGGCCGACACCGTGTGGGGCAGCTGGGGCGACGGCCTCTCCGAGATGCAGGTCAAGCAGGCCGGGCTTGATCCGAAGAATCCAATGATCGACCAGGCGGTGCGGCTCGCCGCCGAGCTGATCGATTTCCCCCGCCATCTGTCGCAGCATGTCGGCGGCTTCGTGCTGACGCAAGGCCGACTCGACGAGTACGTGCCGATCGGCAATGCCGCGATGGAGGACCGCACCTTCATCGAATGGGACAAGGACGACATCGACGAGATCAGGATGATGAAGGTCGACGTGCTCGCTTTGGGCATGCTGAGCTGCATCCGCAAATGTTTTGACCTGATCGACCAGCACAAGGGCAAGCGCTGGGAGCTTGCGACCATTCCGACCGGGGACTCCCGAGTCTACGACATGCTGTGCCGCGGCGAGTCGCTCGGCGTGTTCCAGGTCGAGAGCCGCGCGCAGATGAACATGCTGCCGCGCTTGAAACCGCGGACATTCTACGACCTCGTGATCGAGGTTGCGATCGTTCGGCCCGGGCCGATCCAGGGCAACATGGTGCATCCCTATCTGAAGCGGCGCGGCCTGAAGCCGGAACAGATCGAATATCCCTTTCCCAGATATGGCGACCGCAACGAGCTCCGGGACATTCTGGGTAAGACGCTGGGCGTGCCTCTCTTTCAGGAGCAGGCGATGCGGATCGCGATCGAGGCCGCCAAATTCACGCCCGATGAGGCCAACCAGCTGCGCCGCGCGATGGCGACCTTCCGTCATCTCGGCACCATCCACAAATTCGAAGAGAAGATGGTCGGCAACCTGATCGCGCGCGGCTATCCCGAAGAGTTCGCCAAAAACTGTTTCAACCAGATCAAGGGTTTTGGCGAATACGGTTTTCCGGAGAGCCATGCGGCAGCCTTCGCGCAACTCGTCTACGTCTCCTCATGGCTGAAACGTTTTCATCCCGACGTCTTCTGCTGCTCCCTGCTGAATTCCCAGCCCATGGGCTTTTACGCGCCGGCGCAGATCGTCGGCGACGCCTGCAAGAACAAGGTCGAGGTGCGCGAGATCGATGTCTCTTTCAGCCATGGCGACAACACGCTGGAGGAGAAGTGCGGCAAGCATCATGCGGTGCGGCTCGGCTTCCGCCAGATCGACGGGTTCAGGGTGCGCGATCTCGACGATCCCATGAGCTGGACGGGCGATGAATGGTGCGAGCGCATTATCGCGGCCCGGGCGCGCCGTCCGTTCACGACGCTGGAGGATTTCGCCCGCGACACGGCCCTGCCGAAGCGCGCGCTGATGCTGCTGGCCGATGCCGATGCGTTCCGCTCGCTCGGCCTCGACCGCCGCGCCGCGCTCTGGGCGGTGCGGCGGCTGCCGGACGACGTAGCCCTGCCGCTGTTCGAGGCGGCGATCGCGCGCGAGCAGCCGGACGAGCATGCGGAAAACCTGCCGGAAATGCCGCTGCCCGAACATGTCGTCGCCGACTACCAGACCGTCCGCCTGTCGCTAAAAGGCCATCCGATGCAGTTCCTGCGGCCGATGTTTGCGCGCGAGGGCGTGCTGGCCTGTCACGAGGTCTCCGATGCCAGGGACAGGCAACGGGCAAGCTGCGCCGGCGTGGTGCTGGTGCGGCAGCGCCCGGGCAGCGCCAAGGGCGTGGTGTTCATGACGCTGGAGGACGAAAGTGGCATCGCCAACATCGTGGTGTGGCCGAAAGTGATGGAGCGCTTCCGCAAGGAGGTGATGGGCTCGCGGCTCGTTCTGGTCGAGGGCTATATCCAGAGCAGTCCCGAAAAGGTCGTGCATCTCGTCGCCGAACGGCTCTACGACCGCTCGGCCGACCTTCAACTGCTTTCGGACGACAGGCTCGGCCGCAAGGCAGAGGTGCCGAACGGCGCGGCCCTGATCGAACCGCTGCATGACGACCGGCGCCAGCACCCGGACAACCCGGCGCAAAAGGTCCGCCATCCCCGCAACGTGCGCATCCTGCCCAGTTCGAGGGATTTTCATTGAGGCGATTGTATACGTCGCAAGCGCTTGACCCGATGTTTCTGATACGTCTCTATCTGACGAGCGATCGGTCCTACGTGACCGAATCGCAGATGCGTAATTGAGGCGAACAGAGCCCTAGCGCCGATCTCAACTTTGCAAACAATTCCGCCCTCGTCGCCAGCATAGTCGACTTGAGTGATGGGGTACGCTCGCCGCGTATCAGCCTCAGCAGATAGCTTGCGAATAGCAGCAGCTACCTCGGGAGTGACGGTTGCGAAAAGTGGCAGAGATTGTCTCAACTTGATCACAAGACGTTCAACCTGATCTGGATTGTCGATCATGCCGTCCCAAGGGCGTATGCGAATCGTTCCTATGCCAGCATAAGCCTTGACCCGCGAATGTCATATCTCACGACAACGCGTTATCTAGATCTAGTAGGCTGCGGCCCTGAAATTGACGCATACGCTTTCGCGGATGGTGACGACCGAACTCGAGGACCCCTATGAAAACGCCCCTCGACATCCTTTCCGATCTCTGGACGCTACTTGGCGGCGAGGATTCCGCGCTCGACGCGGTCACTCTCACCGGCGAGGAGCCGCAACTGCCGTCGTCATTCCGCGTCGCGGCCGCGGCGCAGGCCTCGATCGCGGCGGCGGGCCTGGCCGCGGCGGAAATCTGGAAGCTGCGAAGTGGGCAGTCACAGGCCGTCTCGGTCGACATGCGCCATGCGGTGGTCGAATGCCGGTCGGAGCGCTATCTGCGCGTCAATGGCGAGCCACCGCCGCCGGCGTGGGACGCGATCGCCGGCGTCTACCGCACCGGCGACCAGCGCTTCGTGCGGCTGCACACCAATTTTCCGCATCACCGCGCCGCCGTCTGCAGGGTGCTGGACTGCAAGGGTGAGCGCGAGGCGGCGCAGGCCGCGCTCATGCAATGGGACGGCGAAGCGTTCGAGACCGCGGCCTATGCCGCGGGCGGCGTGGTGGCGCTGATGCGATCCTATCAGGAATGGTCTGCCCTGCCGCAGGCCAAAACGCTGGCCGGACTGCCGCCGGTCATCGTCGAGAAGATCGGCGAGGCTGCGCCAAGACGGTGGCCCGCCGGCGAGCGTCCGCTCGAAGGCTTGCGCATACTCGATTTGTCACGGGTGATCGCCGGTCCCGTCGCAGGCCGTGCGCTATCAGCGCACGGCGCCGACGTGATGCTGGTTTCCGGTCCCGACCTGCCGGCGATCCCGTGGCTCACCATCGATACCGGTCGCGGCAAATTCTCCTGCTTCCTCGACCTGAAAAGCGAGGAGGGCCGGGCCCGCTTTCGCGAATTGCTCGCCGACGCCGACATTTTTTCGCAAGGCTACCGCCCAGGCGCTTTGGCCTCGCTCGGTTTGTCGCCGGAGGAGGCCGCCGCGATCAGCCCCGGCCTCATCACCGTGTCGCTCTCGGCCTACGGCCACATGGGACCGTGGGCCGGCCGCCGCGGCTTCGACTCGCTGGTGCAGACCGCGACAGGCTTCAATCACGCCGAAGGCCAAGCCGCGGGGATCGATGGACCGAAGGAACTGCCGGCGCAGATGCTCGATCATGCCACCGGCTACCTCATGGCGTTCGGCGCCATGATGGCAAGGGCGCGCCAGGCGCGTGAGGGCGGCAGCTGGCATGTCCGCGTCTCGCTGGCGCAGACCGGGCGCTGGCTGTGGGATCTCGGCCGCCTCGCCGAGGGCCTGAAAACGCCGGACATTCCGGGTGAGGCGGTGCAGCCCTTGATGGAGGAGTCATCGTCCGGCTTTGGTCCGCTGCGCGCGGTCGGCCATGCGGCGATCCTGTCCAGAACGCCGGCGTTCTGGTCGCGGCCGGCCATGCCGCTCGGCAGCCATCCGCCGGAGTGGCCGCCGCGCGGCTGACAGCGCGGCCACGCCGACTTCGCCGTGAGCGCGGGCGCATTCGTGGGCATGCGCCCACATCATCTGCCCACGCGGTTTGTGGTTGACGTCTCGGGGCGTCAATCCCCACATAATAGGCAGGGATGGAAACTGCGGAAAAACGCATGCGGTCCGATCAGCTTCAAGGCAACGGGACCGGCGCAGCCACGTCGGAACAGATCCTGAGCGAGATCCGCGACTACTGCCGCGCCACGCAAACGGCGGAATCGACCTTTGGGCGGCTCGCCGTCAACGACGGCAAGCTGGTGTCGCGCCTGCGCGATGGCGCCAAGATCACCACGGCCACGCTGGACAAGCTCCGCGCCTATCTCAGCGAGCACCGAGCGGCGCCGCTCAAGCCGCCGATTGAGACGTACCCTGCGGCGCGCCCTCCCGGTGGCACGCTGGTCGCCGACGTCGCGCCACCCGGCTTCCGCTTCTTCGACAACCGGCAAAAATACCTGCTGTTCGTCTCGACCTGCAGCGAGAAGACCGAGATCGCCAACCGCGTCTCGCTCGAATTGTCCAACCTGCAGCCGTCGCCGCCGGCGCTCAGGCTGTTCGATGCCGGCGTCGGCGACGGCACCGTGCTGTCGCGGGTGATGCGCGCGCTGCATGCGCGCTTTCCGACGATGCCGCTCTATGTCGTGGCCAAGGAGATCTCCTACGAAGACGTCCGCATGATGCTGGAGAAGATGGCCGACCGGCTCTTTGAACATCCAGCGACCGTCTTGGTCGTCACCAATCTGTACTACGCCGAGGCACCCTGGCTGACGCCGCGCTCGGCGGCTTCGGCGCAGGGACTGATCTGGAAGGACGTCGCGCTCTCGGGCAACACCGCGCACGGCTTTGCCGAGCAGATCAGGGACCTCGAGGGATTTTTGGCCGAGAACTGGCGGGCCGGGATCAGCCAGAAGACCGGCAACCCCGTCTATATGCGGCCGATCGTGCTGACTCTGCGGCGCGAGGACCATTCGTTCCTGCTCGATCCGATCACGCCGCGGCCCGGCAAGGTGATGGCCGATTACGACCTCGTCATCGCCTCGCAGCCCTATCGGGCGCGCTCCAGCGTCGAGTTCAAGGCCTCGAAAGTGGTCACGCCGCTGGTGCGCTCGCTGCGGCCGGGCGGCCGGCTGATCGGGATCCATTCCCATGGCCACGATCCCGGCATCGAGATCATCGACCAGGTCTGGCCCGGCGATGATCCCTTCAAGACCGATCGCTATGCGATCCTGCGCCAGGTCAAGCACGAGCTCGGCGGCAGCGCGCGGCACTACAATTTCAATGCGTCCTCCGACGCCCGCTCGATCTTCCGCTATCACATGCACACGCTGCCCGACGAGGTTTCCGGTCCGATCGGCACCTCGACGCTGTTCGCGGCCTGGAACGCCGCGATCTATGTCGCGCAGATCGAGGACAACAGGCTTTCCGAAGTCGTGCGCGACGGCCGCTATCTCGAGGCAACCGACCGGGTGCTGAAGAAACATGGCGGGCTGTGGTTCAACGACGAAACCTATGTGATTTCGCGCCGCCGCGCGCCGGCGTGAGGAGGAGAGGGCCATGGTTGCGTCAGATCTTGCCCGCTCCGGCGACTTGTCCTTGCTGCTGTCGCAGGTATCAGTCGAAATCTCTTCGCGCGGCCATCAGATATCCGAGCTTCGCGACAATTTCGCTCCTGGTACGGACGTGACCATCACCTTCCTGCCCGGCGATCACTACCAGCACAATGTCGAGACCGCTACGGCGCTGAGGCGCGCCGGCTTCAATCCGGTGCCGCACGTCGCAGCCCGCGAAATGGCCTCGCGCGAGGCGCTCGATGACTTTCTTGCCCGCGCGCGCGGCGAGGCCGACGTGACGCGCGTGCTGCTGATCGCGGGCGATGTCGCAAGCGCCAAGGGGCCGTTCCGATCGAGCCATGACATCCGCGCCAGCGGGCTGCTGGAGGCGCACGGTTTTCGCGCGGTGAGCGTCGCCGGCCACCCCGAGGGGCATCCCTTTCTCGACACGTCGGGCAGCTTTGCCATGTTGTGGGCCTGGGGCAATTGGGGGCGCGAGCGCGGCATCCATGTCGACATCGTCACGCAATTCTGCTTCGAGGCCGCGCCGATCGTGGGCTTTCTCGATGACCTCGCCATGCGCGGCATCACCCTGCCGGTCATCGTGGGCCTGGCCGGCCCGGCGAGCCCGGCCATGCTGACCAAATTCGCGCTCCGCTGCGGCATCGGCAATTCGATGCGCGCGTTGCGCGCCCAGATCGGCCGCTATGGCCGGCTGCTGACCGATACCGGCCCGGACGAGGTTTTGCGCGGTCTGTGGTCGGCGCCGCGCACGGCGACGGCACCGATTGCGGGCTTCCACCTGTTTCCGTTCGGTGGCCTGCGCAAATCGGCGCGATGGCGCAGCGACTTTCTCGACGAACTGCACCGTCAGCAGGAGATGCCGAAACTGGCGGCTCAGAACCCGTAGAGCCGGGCCGGATTATCGACCAGAATCGTCTTGCGGATCGCGGCATCCGGCGCCCACACCGGAAGCTGGTCGAACAGGCGGCCGTCGTCGATCCGGTACAATGGCGCGAGATCGGTCGGCTTGCGCTCTGGCGTGATCGTCGAATCCGGATGTGGCCAGTCGCTGCCCCAGACGATGCGTTCGGCGTTCGCCGCGATCAGCGCCTGTGCGAACGGCACCATGTCCGCATAGTCGGGCGCCTGCTTCGAGGAGCGATAGGCCCCCGAAATCTTCACATGCGCCTTGCCGCTCTTCACGAGATCGAGCAGGTCGGAGAAGCCGGGCTGGCCGACGCCGAGCTCGGCCTGCGCGCCGCCGAAATGGTCGAACACGACCGGCACCGGGGCGGCGGCAACGAGATCCTTGATCGCGGTGATCATCGCAAGAGAAGTGTAGAGCTGGACATGCCAGCCGCGCGCCTTCATGCGCTCGACGGCCGCGGAAAAGCGCGCGCGCCCGACATTGGGATCGTTGATGCCGCCGGTCGCCAGGTTGAGGCGGATGCCGCGAAATCCGTCCTTCTGCATGGCGTCGAGATCGCTCTCGCTCGCCTTGTCATCGATCACGGCGACGCCGCGGGCGTTGGCGCCGCGCGCCTTCATGCCGAACAGGGTCGCCGAATTGTCGGTGCCGTAGACGCTCGGCGTCACGATCACGACGCGCTCGATATGCAGCGCCTTGTGCAGCGCGCTCATCTCGTCGGGCGAAGCCGGTTCGGGCGTGTAGACGCGCCCGGCGAAGAACGGGAATTTTTCCGGATCGCCGTGAATATGCGTGTGGCAGTCACAGGCACCTGCAGGCACGTCGAAATTGACCGGCGTCGACGGCTGCGCTGCCTTCGCAAGCGCTGAAGTTTGGCACAGGCTCATTCCTGCGGCGATGGAAGCGAGCATGAGGCTGCGTCGGCTGAGCATGGCTTGGTCCTCCCGCGTGGCTTTAAGTGCCATCTGATTGAGACGCTTCTTTTCAAGTTCCGGCGCGTCGTCTCGCGCGCCGCTGTTGCGCAGGAACGTGGACGCTTCCGCAAGCGTGCGCAAGCGGATTTTGGCCGGATCGACCGAAGCGAGGTCAGAGCTTGGCGAGCAGCTTCAGCAAGGCATCGTTGAACATGTCGGGGTTCTCGATCTGGGGAATGTGACCGAGCCCCGGCAGCACCGTCAGCGCAACCACCGGCAGCAACGCCTGCAGGTCGCGGGCCTGTTCGCGCGGCGTGACAATATCCTGATCGCCCCAGATGATCGCGACCGGCAGATGCAGCTGGGCGTACGCCTTGCGATCGGCGCTCTCGGCCGTAGGGTCGGAGCCCAGGAAATAATAGAGCCAGTCGGCGATGTCGGGCGTGCTGCCACGCAAGGTGGTCGGCCGCTGCAGGATCTCGACATACTCCGGCAGCGCGCGGTCTTTCTTCGCGATCAAGGATCGAAGCAGAGGCCGCGTCGCGAGGGGATTGGTGATGGTCAGCGACACCAGGATCTCGCGAACCCATTTCGGCTCGAGCAGCGAGGGCGGATCGGCGGGCGGCGCCGTCAGTCCCAGCGCCGCATCGACCAGCACCAAGGCCCGCGCGCGCTCCGGAAAGCGCATCGCAAGCTCGGTGGCGGCACCCGCGCCGAATGAATGGCCGACGATGATGGCCGGGGCAGCATGGAGCGTCATCAGCACGTCGTTGACACGCATGGCCTGGTCGCGGCGCGTGTAGCGGCCCGGGCGATCGGAAAACCCGAACGGTGGCAGGTCCAGTGCGATGACATGGAAGCCTGCCGCGGCCAGCCGGTCGATCGTCTGCCGCCAAAGTTCGCTCCAGGCTGCTGTCCCATGAAACAGCACGACTGCGGTGCCTTCGGTCGGGCCCATCTCCTGGACGAAGACCCGGCCGCTGCGGGTCGCAACCAAATGGCCGCTCGCCGGGGCGAGCGCGTCGCGGTCGACGCTTTCCCGAAGCGCCGCCATCAGCCGAAACGCAGCGATTATCCCAACCTGCAGAAGACACAGGACAAGCAGGACAGCTAGCGACCTGCGCGCGATCCTGGCGATCACGAGTTCCTCGCTTGGCGTACCGCCATCAAAGAGGGGGACTGCACTAGACACTATCAGAGATTGTATGCGGAATGACCATGCCGCGCGCCTTGCAGGCGGCGCAGTTAACGAACTGTTGCAGCCGCGTCAGCCCATCTGCTGCCCCGGGGGCCATCACCTGCTGCCCGAGGACGGGCGGGGTCCCTGCGAGCCGATTGACGTCAGCGGTTCTTGTTGGCCGGCTTGCGCTTCTCGATGAAGGCTGCCATGCCCTCGGCGCGGTCCTCGAGCGCAAAGGTCGAATGAAACAGGTTGCGCTCGACATTCAGCCCTTCAGACAGCGGCGTCTCGAAGGCGCGGTTGACGGCCTCCTTGGCCATGACAGCCGTGGGGCGCGACATGCCGGCGATCTTCTCCGCAGCGGCGAGGGCCTCGTCCATCAGTTTGTCGGCCGGCACCACGCGCGCGACGAGGCCGGAACGCTCGGCTTCGGCGGCATCCATCATGCGCCCGGTCAGGCAGAGGTCCATCGCCTTGGCTTTTCCGATCGCGCGGGTCAGCCGCTGCGTGCCGCCGATGCCGGGGATGGTTCCGAGCGTGATCTCGGGCTGGCCGAATTTCGCATTGTCGGCCGCGATGATGATGTCGCACATCATCGCGAGCTCGCAGCCGCCCCCCAGCGCATAGCCCGCGACGGCCGCGATGGTCGGCTTGCGGCAGCGGGCGACGCGGTCGCCGCCGATCGAGGCAAAATCCTCGGAGAACATGTCGATGAAGCCTTTCGGCTGCATTTCCTTGATGTCGGCGCCCGCCGCAAAGGCCTTTTCGCTGCCGGTGAGGAGGATGCAGCCAATCGCCTCGTCGGCCTCCAGGTCGTCGATTGCGGCGGCAATCTCGCGGAAGACGCCGAATGACAGCGCATTGAGCATCTTTGGGCGGTTGAGGCGGATGATGCCGACCGCGCCCTGGCTCTCGACGATGATGTGCTCGAAGACGCTCATGATGCACCTCGCAAGAATTTTCGCGCGGGCAATTTGCCTGCTGGGCGAGTGGGCATCAAGTGGGCCGGCAGCCGCAACGCTGGAGTTCAGGCGATGAACATCCGCGCGGCCGAGGCCAGCGTCAGGCAGGCGCCGATCCCGACAAAAATCTTGCCGATCAGCGAGGTCTGGTCCCAGGCGTCGCTGGGGGAGGCGACGATGATCGGGGCTACCCGGACGATGCGCCTTGTCGTGGGCGCAACCCCGACCGTTGCCCGCGCGGCGCTACCCGCGAGCGCGCGATCGACGTCGCTGAGCTGGTCCGGGGTGACCATCTGACCCTGCCCCATTTCGGCCTGTGCGACCACGATCGGCCTTGGCCTGCGACTGCCGGCGGTGGCGACCTTGCTGCCCGCGATCGGCTTCAGGTTGATGATGTCGGATGGGGACAGCGTGTCGCCAAGCCAGCTCGTTTGGGCCGCGCGTGCGTCGGCCGCGCTCAACTTCAGGGCTGCATGCAAGGGCCCGCCGAAAAAAGCGATCGCCCCCGCAGCGAAAACCAATGCCAGACGCCCGCCGACCTTGCTGGTCATTTGGCAATCTCCCGAATCTGCGAATCGCTGATGCCAAAAAAGAGAACTCAGGGCGTGTCGGCAGCGGGGCAGAAAATGGGAATCTTCGCAGCCGAACGGTCAAAACCGGGGCGGTCGGTCGCGCGCGAGCTGGCGAACGCGCTGAAACCAATGCCGCATCCGCGGGTGCCAGCGCCGCCGAACGATGTTATGAGCCGGGGGCGCGGCGGCTCTCCAAGCTCGATCACGATTCCGTGATCCCCGGGCTTGCGCGTAACAATTTGAAAAATAGAACGAAATGTCTCGAAGGACCTTTGGTGCGCGATCGTGAGGACGAATGGACCGGCCTGATGCGCGCCGCCCTCAAGGGGGATGATGCGGCCTATCAGCGCCTCCTCAAGGGTATCACGCCGGTCCTGCGGGCGCTTGCGCGGCGCGGGCTTGCGCGCGCAGGCCAGGCTGTCGATCAAGCCGAGGACATCGTGCAGGAGATCTTGTTGGCGGTGCATCTGAAACGGCATACCTGGGACGCCGACGCCCCGTTCGCCCCCTGGCTGTTCGCGATCGCACGCAACAAGCTGATCGATGCCTTGCGGCGACGCGGCCGGCGCGTTTTCGTCAATGTCGACGATTTTGCCGAAACGTTGGCGGAGGAGCCCGTCGAGGAGACGCCGTCTACGCGCGAGGTGGCATCACAGCTTGCACAGCTCCCGGCCCGCCAGCGCGACGTGCTGCAGTCGATCGCGGTCGACAGCACCTCGATCAAGGATACGGCGCAAAAGCTCGCCATGAGCGAGGGCGCCGTTCGCGTGGCGCTGCATCGGGGCCTGGCCAGTCTCACCGCCAGGCTGCGGGAGAAGTGACGATGGATACCGATCAACTCATTCGCACCCTGGCCGCCGATAATGCGCATCAGGCCCGGCCGGTCGGCATCGTGCTGGCGCTGTCGCTGCTGTCAGCAGCGCCGGTCTCGCTCGCCTTGTTCCTGACGATCCTGGGCGTCAGGCCCGATGTCATGACGGCGATGCACAACCCGTTTTTCGATCTCAAATTCGTCGTGACGCTGGCGCTGGCGCTGTCCGCGCTGACCGTCGGCCTGCATCTGTCGCGGCCCGAAGCTGGCCCGCGCGGCTGGATCTGGCTGCTGCTGTTTCCCCTGGGCATCCTGGCCGTGGGGATCGGCAGTGAGATGATGCTGCCGCAGCGGCTGCCGATGATGACGCGTCTGGTCGGCCACAATTCGAAGGTCTGCCTGTCGGCCATTCCGCTGATCTCGCTGCCGCTCCTGGTGGCGGCGCTGATCGGACTGCGCCACGGCGCGCCGACGCGGCCTGTTCTCACCGGCGCGCTCGCCGGATTTCTGTCGGCGGGCTTTGCGGCGACGCTCTACGCGGCGCATTGTACGGATGACTCGCCGCTGTTCGTCGCGACCTGGTACACGCTGGCCGCGCTGGCGGTCGCTGCGGCCGGTGCGTTCGCGGGATCGCGGGTGCTCCGGTTCTAGCGCATGTCCCGGCGAAGTGGAGTCCGGTTTGCCGACGAGGACATGCGCCAACAACAGAATTGACCGCGCTTGCTGCGATGGCGGCCGCGTCAGGAAAGCGGTCAGCTTGCCGGCACGTTCTGCTGCATGCGATGGAAGCGGATCACCTGCTGCGCGGTCGAGGAGCGCAGCCGCTCATAGGTTGCCTTGCAGGCGTCAAGGTCGGTCGGTTCGGCGCCGGAGAGTTCGTCGTGCATCCTGATCACGGTCTTCACCGCCGACCATGGCAGGCCGGCGACCTTCGCCAGTATCATGATGCCCTCCGCGCGGCTCTCCAGCATCATGTTTTCCGCCGTTGCCACCGTCACATTGGCGAGCGCTGCGATCGCGGCATTGGTCTCGTCGAAGCGGCCCTGTTCGGCGAACTGGGTCACCAGGTGCTGGTCGAGCCGGCCGTCCTCATGCAATGACTTGACGAGGGCATGGGCGATCTCGGTCTGCTTGGTGACGGCCGCCGGCGCGGTGCGCGCGCGCCGTGCCGCCTCGCGCACTGCGGTTGGAACGTCAGCCGCCTGTTTCGGATTCGCGGCCTCGAGCCGCTGCCGCACCGTGGCGGAGGCCTTGGCCAAAAGCTTCAGATAAAGGTGGCGCGGAAGGGTCGGCCGCAGGCCGAGACAGGTCGCGAGATCTTCGTCGTCGGCGGCACGCCTGACCAGCCGGTCGTAGCCCTTTTCGGAAAACTCGGCGCCGGGATTTTTCACGGTGCTTTGCACCACCTCGGCGTTGCCGCGCTGGACCAGCACGTCGGTCACCGCGCGGCTGAGCACCTTGCGGATCGAGATCGCGAGCAGATGAGCCTGGCTCTTGCTGCGCGCCGCCTCGATCAGCGACGCCTCATCGAGGCGCTCCGATCGCGACAGCACGGGACCGGCAACCTCGATCGTATCGTCGAACGCCAGCGCCCGAACCGTGCCGCGCGGTGCGTGGTCGGCCGTGGCCAGCCGGTCGGCGAGCAAGGCCCGCGCGGAGACTTCGATATGGTTGATCAGGCACTGGAAGACGTCGTCGAACAGCGCGATCTGCTGGTCGGAATAGTCGATCGCGCCGCTCAGGAACAGATCAGTCACGCGGCGCAGCGTCTCAATGCGACGGCCGACGGATCCGTTTGCAAGAGTCGATTGCAATTCATCGAGCAGCCCGTCGACGGGAGCGGATTTCGATTTCATTATCTCTGTCCTGGATCAAAATGATTGCCGGTCTTCCTTGACCGGGAAAAAGCAAAAAGTCCTGTTTCAGGCGTGAATAATGCGGCTCTGTCCTTGCGCTGTGCCGCGAAGTGTCGGCAGGAACGCGTCTCCGCCCTTATGCGGGAACGATCCCGTCCAGGCGAGCACCGCGCGCTCGACAGGATGGCTCGCAGCGATGAGGCCGCGGGCGCGGCTGCAAAGCTTGATCCGATCGGCCGGCCACCTGGCGATCAGCCTGGTGACGGCGCAATCCGGATCAGCCGCCATCGCATGCAACAGAGGTGACCCGCTGATGCCCCTTCTCTCGCCATTGATCACTCACTTGAGAAAAATCTACGTGGCAAAGGCTTTAGGTTTGGTATCTTTTGCGGGACCGGATCCGACGTCCGCAAGCCAGGATAGCCACGTCGTTCGATAAGGCGAACGCGGCGCGATCCGGGTTCTGGGGAGACGGGAGGCGGTGTGCAGATCGATCTGATCGATGCCGCATGGCCGGCGAGACTGAGGTAACGATCGGGATCTGTAAGAGGCGTTCTCTACTATGATACCTTTAGGCTATCCGACCATTGTGCCATGCGGTAAAGTTCAGGCTCTGTGCAGCAGATCACATTTGTCACTTGAGAGTTGCTTTATTTTGCAGAATCTTGCCCTCCCCATCGAACCCCACACCCATCAGCTCCGACCAACCCTGCGAGACGGCCATTGAGCGCGACACAGGCGACTTCGGACGATGTCCTGCTCGCTCGGATCGCTGGAGGCGACCGGCTCGCCATGCAGGTGCTGTATGGACGGCACCATGTCAGGGTGTTCCGCTTCGGGCTCAGGCTCGTACGCGACGAACAGGTTGCGGAAGACCTCATCAGCGAGGTCTTTCTCGACGTGTGGCGTCAGGCCGGCAAGTTTGAAGGCCGGTCGGCCGTCTCGACCTGGCTCCTGGCGATCACGCGATTCAAGGCTCTCTCTGTGCTGCGGCGCAGGAAGGACTCCGAGCTGGAGGACGAGGCCGCCAACGCGATCGAGGATACGGCCGACGATCCCGAGGTGGCGACGCAGAAGAAGGATACGAGTGAAGCGTTGCGAAAGTGCCTGACGGGACTTTCGCGGGAACACCGGGAGATCGTCGATCTTGTCTACTACCACGAGAAATCCGTCGAGGAAGTGGCAGAAATCGTCGGGATACCGGAAAACACCGTGAAGACGCGCCTGTTTTATGCGCGTAAAAAACTGGCCGAGCTGCTGAAGGCAGCCGGTGTTGAGCGAGGCTGGCCATGATGGCACTGAGCAAGAAGATGCTGGAGCAGGAGCCCAGTGAAATAGAACTGTTGTTGCCATGGCATGCGAGCGGGACCTTGAACGCGCGCGATGCGCGCCGCGTCGAGGAGGCGCTGGCGCGCGATCCGGAATTGGCCAAGCAATACGCCGTGATCCGCGAGGAATATGCCGCGACCGTCCATCTCAACGAAGGCCTCGGCGGACCCCCGCCGCGCGCCATGCTAAAACTGTTCGCCGCAATCGATGCCGAGCCGGCACGAAAACCCTCCGCCTGGTTGACTGCGCGAACGCGGATTGCGGATTTTTTCGCGACCCGGTCGCCGCGCACGCTCGCCTGGTCGGCGAGCCTTGCCGTGCTGGCGCTCCTGCTGCAGGCCGGCGTGATCGCCGTGATGGTTGCGAAGAACCAGCCGTCCACCTACGAGACCGCGTCTCTCAGCACGAACGAACCGGAGTCGATGACGCGGGCGTTGGCCCCGGAAGCGGCGCCCCGGGCCGCGGAAACGGCCGCGCCGCCGCGTGCCTTGGTGCGGTTCGCGCCCGACGCGCGCATGGCCGACGTCACGGCACTGCTCGACAGCTACCACGCGCAGATCCTCGATGGCGCGGAGAGCGGCATGTTCCGCCTTCAATTCGGCAGCCGGTCGATGACGAGCGACGAGGCCGCGGCCCTGGTGGCGCGGCTGCAGAAGGAGAAGATCGTCAGCCTTGCGGTGGCTGCGCCATAAGGCGCGTCGCGCTGGTTCGTTCCGAGGTATTATGAATTCCAATAACGCAAGCCGCCGGAGCAGGGTCCTTTGCGCGATCCTGGTTGCGTTGCCGTTTGCGTTGAGCGCGCCGGCGGCGCATGCGCAAGGCTTCATGCGCTCGCCCAGCATCAATTTCGGCACCCGCCTTCCGACCATCGCCCCGAGCGGCGTGCCGGCCGGTCCCCATATCTCGGACCACGGCATCAATGTCGTCAGGACGCCGACGCCCCCGGTGGTCAGGACGCCGAACCTGACCGCGCGGATGGCGGTCGTGCCGACGCTTCCCCATGCGCATTATTCGCCCAATCTCTATCCCGCCTGCGCGGCCGCTGAGCGCGCCGCCGATGGGGAGTGCCTGGATGGCGCTGATGTCTCGGATGACGTGCGGTCCGGTGCGAATGCCCGCAAGGGGAGAGCGAGCGGCGGCCGTCGCAATCCGACCCAGACCGCCGGCAATCTGCGCACGATCGCTGGAGAGCTGGTGGCCGAGATCGATGGCGCGCTGACGGAGGCGCAGGCCGACGCGTTGGCGCGGCGCCATGGCCTCGCCCGCGTCAGCTCGCGGAATTTTCCGCTGCTCGACGCAACCATCGGCCTGTTCCGGATCACCGATCGCCGGCCGCTCGACACGGCCAGGCGCGAGCTTGCCAATGACGCCAGCGTCCGCTCGGTGCAGCCGAACTTCCGCTATCTGCTGCAGGAGCAGCTGGGCGCATTGCGCGAAGGCGACCCCGCGCAATATGCGCTGGCCAAGCTGCGCCTGCCGGAGGCGCACACTCTGGCGCATGGCGAGGGCGTCAGGATCGCGGTCATCGATTCCGCGATCGACGGCGCGCATCCCGAACTCGCCGGCTCGATCGCGGAGCAGTTCGATGCGCTCGGGTCGAAGGAAGGGCCGCATGTCCACGGCACCGGGATTGCCGGCGCGATCGTCTCGCATGCGCGGTTGATGGGCGGCGCGCCAAAGGCGCAGATCCTCGCCATCCGCGCCTTCGGTATCTCGTCCGGCTCAGCCCAAGGCAGCTCCTTTGTGCTGCTGAAGGCGCTCGATTACGCCGCCGCCCACAAGGCCCAGATCATCAATATGAGTTTTGCCGGCCCCAAGGACACGCTGATCGAGCGCGCCGTCACCGCGCTCGCGGGCAGGGGCATCGTTCTGGTCGCCGCAGCGGGAAACGCGGGTGCGAAATCGCCACCGCTTTATCCCGCGGCCAATCCCAACGTCATCGCGGTCAGCGCGACCAACGCGCGGGACGAACTTTTGGCGGCATCGAACCGCGGCGCCTATGTGTGCATTGCGGCGCCCGGGACCGACATCTTCCTGCCGGCCCCCGAGGGCAAATACCAGATGACATCGGGGACCTCGTTCTCCGCAGCCTATGTCAGCGCGCTGGCCGCTCTCATGCTCGAGCGTCAGTCCGGACTGCAGCCGGCGGAGGTGCGCGCCATCCTGACGCGGACCGCGCGCGACCTCGGTTCACCAGGACGTGATGACATGTTCGGCGCCGGTGAGGCTGACGCCTATGCCGCGGTCCAGGCCGCCGCGGCGGCCCAGTCGCAGCCGGTGGCCGCGATATCGGCCAAGCCCGACGGCGAAAATGCCGGAGAAACCCGGGAAATGCCCCTCATTCGCCCCGATGCTCCGCCACTTGCGGCCGCCTCATCCGAACAGCCGGCCGCGAACGAGGCTCACAAACCTGCGCCGCAATAGCGCCTGCGCGCAGAAACCCCCGTCGTCGAGAGGGTTAAAAAAACCGGCGGCCGATTTGAACGGAGGGCAGGGCCAGGGCGACACATATCTGTGGGAGCGGAAACCCCTCCCCACCAGCTATATCCGGCGCGAGCGCCCATCCACCCCAAGCGCCCATATGGCTCGACCCGTCCGGTTGTCCCCCCGGACGGGTCTTTTATTTTCGGCACGGTTTTGCGCAGGGCGCCTGCTCCGCCAGCGCTCGCAAGAGGCGAACGGTCGATGCCAATACCACTGTAGGCGCGCAGGCGTTGCCATCGTCGCGCTGTGGTTGCTGGACAGGTCAAAAGTTCTCCACAAAATCATGCTGTCACGTCGCGTTGAGTCGTCCCAGTTGGGGTCTGCTTCCGTCTCTATCTTGCAGGCTGGTTCATGACACATCGCAACGGCGCGGCCGATGGCCGCGACCTTGGACTTGATCTTGGCCCACGCTGGCGCCTGCTCGCCGAGCGACGGCTGGAGCATCTCACCGAGTTGTTCGAAAGCGGCCGCTGGCGGCGCTACTACAGCGAGCGGGCATTTTTGGAAAATATCCAGGAGGCCAAGGCGGCGGTTGCGCTGTGGCGCGATCTGTCGATGCCGCAGGCGCTCGATGCCCCAAAGCCGAATGGCGCGGCGCGGGTGCAGGCCGCAAAGCCGAATGGCGCCGCGATAGCGCAGGCCGCGCCGATCATCGTGCAGGCCAATGCCGTCATCGACCTGACCGGCGCAGCAGGCGAGGCCGCGTCGGATGAGATGCTGCCTGCTCCGGCGGCGACGCCCCCGGCAGGGGACGAAGAGGCGACGGCGCGATCGAACGCGACCGAAGCGCGGTTCGCGCTGCTTCGCAACATGCTGTAGACCCGACCTCCAAGCGCTGATCGTGCTGGGTCATAGGCGGCGCCGTCCTCGTCCTGAGGAGCTTGGCTTCAGCCAAGCGTCTCGAAGGATGAGGCCCGTTCTCGGCCTCATGGTTCGAGACGCCGCGCAAGCGCGGCTCCTCACCATGAGGGTCTGATGGCGTAACAAGGCCGATCTAGCGCCGCACGGCGTTGCCGCCGACCATCACCTGCGCATAGCGCTCTGCGCCCTCCATGGACAGATCCATCGTGACCGCATTGTTATGATTGAGCCCGACCACCGCGCCGCGCGGGGTCTGGGAGATCATGTTGTTGTTGACGAGCGCGGTGCCGGCACCCGGCACCACCGAGACGCCGATGCCGGCAAAGGTGTTGCGGATGACGTTGCCCGTGATCGCGACGTCGCGCAGATATTTGCCCCAGCCGGCGATGATGCCGAACGAGGGCGCGTTCTCGATCACGTTGCCGGTGACGGACGTGTCCGCCTCGACATAGATGCCGATGCCGGCATCGTCATCCGGCGCGGTCCCGATCGGGCGCTTCGCCAGGAGGTTGCGGATGATGTTGCCTTGCACGACCGCAAGGCGGCCGCCTTCATTGAAGTTGCAGACGGAGACGCCGATCGCCGCACCGTCGACCGTATTGCCGGCGATCACGGCGCCTTCGAACGAAAACTCCGAATAGAGCGCGACCTCGCGAACGTCGCTGATGCTGTTGCCGACGATCTGGATGTTCGAGGCCGAATTGCCGCGCACCGCGGAATAGTCGCAATTCCTGATCCGGTTGCCCCTGACGATGACGTTGCCGGCGCGAAACGCGTTGATGGCGTTGCCGTATTGCCCCGAGCCGCCCGGGCCGGCCTTGATATCCTCGATGCGGTTGTCGAGCACCAGCGTGCCGTCATCGCCGATCGCGGTGCGCAGGATCTCGATGCCGTTGTCATTGGTGGAGGTGATGGTGTTGCGCGACACGATGAGGCCCTGCGCGTCGAATGACACGACGGCGGTGACGGCCGTATTGGCGATGATGTTGCCGCTGACATCGCCTGCGACCTGCTCGAGCCAGACGGCGCTGCCGCCGCTACCCGTGATCTCGCAATCCGTGATGCGGATGTCGCGCCCGGCGAGGCAATGGACCAGGCCGCGCCGGGCTGGCAGCGGAATGCCACCGCCATCGAGGGTGATGTTGCACAGTGCGATGCTGTTGGCACCCTCCGCCGAGAGCAGCGAGGCGCCGCCATTGAACAGAAGTTTTGTCGCGCCGCGAACGCCGATCAGTTGCGCGCCGTCGGACAGATGCAGCGCCGCCGTGCGATAGACGCCCGCCGGAAGGGCCAGCGGCACTCTTGCGCGAGCGGCCTCGTCGATCGCGCGCTGCAGCGCGCGCGTCTGGTCGTCGGGATTGCCGGGCCGCACGCCATATTGGGTCGCGTCGCGGCCGAGCACAGAGGCGAGCGGGGCTGCATGCGCCGACGTCGGCATTGCTGTCAGCGTGCCGGCCATGCCGGCCGCCGAGGCACCCAGGAGATGGCGGCGATTGAGGTCCATGCTGGCGTCATCCTCGCATGCGCGGATACGCCTTGAATTTACCGGGAAATGGCTCACGGCCACGGTGAAGGTGCCGCACCGCGGCGGCGATTGTTGCGGGTAGGGTTAAATCTTTACCTCCCGAGGCGACGTTTCAGGTGCCGTGATACGCTCCACCGCGCGAGCCGGATCAGCTCCATCAAGATCGCTTCACCGGCGTCGACCAGTTCGTCCAGCGTGATGCGCGGAGTGCCCTTGCGCCGCGCGGTGTCATCGCGCGGCAGCGGCGGAACATGCACGAACTGTGCGAAGCGCGGCCCGCCTGTCTCGTTCACGGCTTCGATCGCGCGCCAGCTTAAGTAGTTGCAGAGATAGCTTCCGGCATCGCGCGAGGCCCGCGCGTCGATCCCGGTGCGCCGCGCGGCGCGCAGCAGTTTTGCGGTGTGCGGGCCGAAGGTTTGCGCAGCCGCGCCCGGGACGATCGCGCCTTTGCTGGCGACGCTCCGATCGGCGTCCGGAAAGCTGGTCGTGATGGCGTTGCGCGCGCGGGACTCGATGCGGAGATAATCCGTGCGGCCGGCAAGGCCGAACATCAACAGGATGTGCGGCCGGACGCGAGCGATCAGCTCGGGCAGTTCGCGATCCACGGTGCGATAGGTGACGTGGAAGGTGTGACTGCTCAGTTCGACATCGTCGAAGGCAGGCCGGCGCAGCTGCACCAGCCGCTTCACCAGCGGCATGGTCGGATTATGCGGCGCGCCGGGAAACGGGCCGAAGCCGGTGATCAGGACGCGAAGTTTTCGGTTCATTGCAGCATCTCCGCGATGGTCTCGGCCGCCAGCGCCGGCGCGATGCGGCCCTCGGCGACTTCGCCTTCGATCTTCGTCACCTTGGCGCGGATCGCGGCATCGCTGCGCAGCCGCGCCATCATGCGGCTTTCCAGCATCGACCACATCCATTTCACCTGCTGCTCGCGCCGCCGGCTTGCGAAATCGCCCGATGCGGTCATCGCGGCACGATGATCGAGCACCTTCTGCCAGAGCTCGGCGATGCCGGCGCCGGTGAGCGCCGAATAGGTCACGACGGGCGGCTGCCAGTGCTTTGAGCGCGGCGACAGGATATGCAGCGCGCCGCGGTAATCGCCGGCGGCGATGTTGGCGCGCTTGACGTTGTCGCCATCGGCCTTGTTGATCGCGATCATGTCGGCGAGCTCGACGAGCCCCTTCTTGATGCCCTGCAGCTCGTCGCCGGCGCCGGGCAGCATCAGCGCCAGGAAGAAGTCGGTCATGTCGCAGACTGCGGTCTCCGACTGTCCGATTCCGACGGTCTCCACCAGCACGACGTCGAAACCCGCGGCCTCGCAGAGCAGCATCGCCTCGCGCGTCTTGGCCGCGACCCCGCCGAGCGTGCCGGACGAAGGCGAGGGGCGGATATAGGCCTGCTCGGATGCCGCGAGCCTTGCCATGCGCGTCTTGTCGCCGAGGATCGAGCCGCCGGTGCGCGCCGAGGAGGGATCGACCGCCAGCACCGCGACCTTGTGGCCGCCCGCAATCAGGTGCATACCGAGCGTATCGATGGTGGTGGATTTGCCGACCCCCGGCGAGCCGGTGATGCCGACCCGGACCGCCCTGCCGGTCTGCGGCAGCACCGCCTGCACCAGCTCGCGGGCCGCGGCCTGATGGTCGGCCCTGCGGCTCTCGACCAGCGTGATGGCGCGCGCCAGCGCCGCACGATGGCCCGTGCGGATGTCGCGGGCCAGGGTCGCAATGTCGGGGGAGCTGCGCTTCGGCGAGGTCATGGCTTGGTTTACAATGCCGATGCCGTGCAGGCGAGGGTGTCGGATCCGGCGTCCACGGCGATGACGGGAGTTCGGGAATCGGGTGGGTGCGGCGCGCCGGCGCTGGCAGGATCGCCCCGTCAATTCCCGGAGCAACCCATGACAATCGCCTACTACAGCACCGTACTCGATCATCCGCTGGATACGGTGTGGTCGCTGATCCGCGACTTCAACAATTATCCCGCCTACATCGAAGGCGTCACCGAGAGCCTGATCGAGGACGACAAGCGCGGCGACGAAGTCGGCGCCATCAGGCGGTTTTGCTACCTCGGAAGCTGGATCCGGCAGCGTCTGGCGGACCATTCCGACGCGCAGCACACGTTGACCTATGCCGGGATCGAGCCCTTTCCGTATCCGGCCGGCGACGCGCCAGGGACCGTGTCAGCGACGCGCTACGCAGGAACGATGCACCTGCTTCCGATCGTCGAGGGTAACAGGACGCTCATCGAATGGTCGGTTCGGCTCGACACCGCGCCGGAGGATTCGGATCGCTGGCAAGCGCTGTTCCAATCCTGGATTCCGGAGTGGACCCATTCGCTGTCGAGAGCGCTCGCGCATCGCATCGCAGCGGAGCGATGAGAAGCTACTGGCCGGCTTTGTCGCTCGCCTCGTCGCCCTTCGGACGGGCGCCGCCAAAAATGCGCAGGCCCTCGGGCGAGAGAGGGGGCTTGAGAACCTCCCACGGGACGAAGGCGGCATACTGGCCCTCGGCATAGGGGCCGACGGCGTAGGGCGGAAAATAGAAGATCAGGCCGGAGCTCTTGCCAGCTTCCGTCGAGGGCGCCAGCGCCACGGCGCCGATCTTCGTGAGTTTTGATTCGACACCCTTGAGCCATTCGTCGGTCGCAGTGCTCTCGGAATCGCGCTTCTTCTTTTCGATCCTGAGCGCGGCGATGACAGCCTTGCGCATCGCGGTCATGGTCGGCCCGTTGTCGGCGGTCTCGTTGAACAACGGGCGGATGCTGATGCGCTTGCCCTCGCTCCTGTCCCACAGGATGGTGTTGGTGTCGGTGTTGGGGTGCGCACCGTGGGTGTCCATGTAGTCGGACCTGATGACCGACACGTAGCGATCGGCCACGACCGAGCGGACCGCATATTTGCGCTCAAAGGCCCAGCCGCCGTCCTTGAAGAATTGCGGATCCTGTTTCAGCTCCCTGGCGGCGTCGCCCGCGTTCTTGTCGAGCCATTTCCGGCCTTCGGCGAGGCAGTCGGCCGCAAGCTGCGGATCGGCGTTGATCCCGGCGTCGAGAAAAACGTTGGCCTCGATCGCCCTGGTCTTCACGGCAGCGTCGGGCTTCGGCTCGGCGGCGAGCGCGGCGGGCGCCCAGAGAAGGCCAAGTATCAGGAAAAAGCCCAATCCATGATTTCCGCCGCTCAACGGTTGATGTCCTTGGCAATTTGTCTGACGAACGTCTCTAACGGCTGAAGGTCATTTTGAATCATGTTCCAAATCAGATCAGCGTCAGTCTGATGATAGACATGACGAAACCAATTGCCGAGATCGGCCAGTCGGCCAACTTATACTGAGCTCTTTCTCCTTGAGCGCTGACGGAATGAATCGAGACGCTTCGCTGATGATCTCAAGAAGCCGTTCCACGGCCAGTCGGGCCACCAAATCGTCGATGAAGCTTTCGCGGGTTTTCCCCGCGACGATTTCCCGAATGCTTTCGATCGATGTCGAAATAAGGTCGATCCTCTCGGCAAGACTCGGCTGCACGTCAAAGCACTTCGACAATGTCGTCGGCGATCCGTCGAGCGAAGCGCGGCGGAAGAGCTCGTCGCATGGCAGCTTGCGCATGCAATCCAGTGGCGTCCCCTATGATATGCTCGACACCGATAAGGTTGAGAAGCGAGAATGATGTGTCGGGCTCCACTTCGACGAGGACGTCAATGTCGCTGTCGGGGCGATTGTTGCCGCGCGCGCGAGAGCCAAAAAGGGCGAGCCTGGTCACACCCTCGGCCCTTGAGCGCCTCCGAGCTCTTTCGTATCGCCGCGATGATGTCTTCGCGCGTCATGGTCCGTCGGGGCTCCATCGTTTCTGATCATATCAGCTACTCCGCGGCCTCGCTATGGCCGAGCCGGGCATTCAGCTTGCGGATCAGTTCCTCCGCGGCGTCCGCAATCACCGTGCCCGGCGGGAAAATCGCCTCCGCACCGGCCGCGGTGAGAGCGTCATAGTCCTGCGGTGGCACCACGCCGCCGACGATGATCATGATGTCCTCGCGCCCCTGCTGCTTCAAGGCGGCTTTCAGCTCCGGCACGGCGGTCAGATGCGCGGCCGCGAGCGAGGAAACGCCCAGAATATGCACGTCGTTCTCGACCGCCTGGCGTGCCGCTTCCTCGGCGGTTGCAAACAGCGGCCCGATATCGACGTCGAAGCCGAGATCGGCGAAAGCGGAGGCTATCACCTTCTGGCCGCGGTCATGCCCATCCTGTCCGATCTTGGCCACGAGAATGCGTGGCCGGCGTCCTTCGGCCTCCTCAAAAGCGTCGATCAGGGTTTTGAGAGTCTCGACCCGGTCCGACATGTGTGACGCCTCCCGCTTGTAGACGCCGGTGATCGACTTGATCTCGGCGCGATGCCGGCCGAACACTTTTTCCAGTGCGTCGGAGATTTCGCCGACGGTCGCCTTGGCCCGCGCGGCATCGATGGCGAGCGCCAGCAGATTGCCGTTGCCTTCGCTCGCGGAGCGGGTCAGCGCAGCGAGCGCCTGGGTGACGTCCTCCTGGCTCCGCTCTTTTTTCAAGCGCGCGAGCTTGTCGATCTGCAGCCGACGCACATTGGTGTTGTCCACTTTCAGAATCTCGATCGGCGCTTCGTCGACCGGCTTGTACTTGTTGACGCCGATGACGGCCTGCTGGCCTGCATCGATGCGCGCCTGCGTCTTGGCCGAGGCCTCCTCGATGCGCAGCTTTGGCAGGCCTTGCTCGATCGCCCTGGCCATGCCGCCGAGTTCTTCCACCTCCTGGATGTGGCCCCAGGCTTTTGCCGCGAGATCGCGGGTCAGGCGCTCGACATGGAACGAGCCGCCCCAGGGATCGATGATGCGATTGGTGCCGCTTTCCTGCTGCAGGAACAGCTGCGTGTTGCGCGCGATGCGGGCGGAGAAATCGGTCGGCAGCGCCAAGGCCTCGTCGAGCGCATTGGTATGCAGCGACTGGGTATGGCCTTGTGTCGCCGCCATCGCCTCGATCGTGGTGCGCATCACGTTGTTGAAGACGTCCTGCGCGGTCAGCGACCAGCCCGAGGTCTGGCAGTGCGTCCGGAGCGACAGCGAGCGGGGGTCCTTTGGGCCGAAGGGCTTCATGAGCTTGGCCCAGAGCAGCCGCGCCGCGCGCATCTTGGCGACTTCCATGAAGAAGTTCATGCCGATCGCCCAGAAGAACGACAGCCTGGGCGCAAAGCGGTCGACATCGAGACCGGCCGCGAGTCCTGAGCGCAAGTATTCGACGCCGTCGGCGAGCGTGTAGGCGAGCTCGAGGTCCTGCGTCGCGCCGGCCTCCTGCATGTGATAGCCGGAAATCGAGATCGAGTTGAATTTCGGCATCTTCTGCGAGGTGTAGGCGAAGATGTCCGAGATGATCCGCATCGACGGCGACGGCGGATAGATGTAGGTGTTGCGCACCATGAACTCTTTCAGAATGTCGTTCTGAATGGTGCCCGCGAGCTTTTCCGGCGCCACGCCCTGTTCCTCGGCCGCGACGACGAACAGCGCCAGCACGGGCAGCACCGCGCCGTTCATGGTCATCGACACGCTCATCTGGTCGAGCGGGATGCCGGCGAACAGGGTTCGCATGTCGTAGATCGAATCGATGGCCACGCCGGCCATGCCGACATCGCCGGCGACGCGCGGATGATCCGAGTCATAGCCGCGATGGGTGGCGAGATCGAAGGCGACGGAGAGGCCCTTCTGCCCGGCCGCCAGGTTGCGGCGGTAGAACGCGTTGGAATCCTCCGCCGTGGAGAAGCCGGCATATTGCCTGATGGTCCAGGGCTGGTTGACATACATGGTCGGGTAGGGCCCGCGCAGATAGGGCGCAATGCCCGGCCAGGTGTCGAGGAAGTCGACATTTGCGAGGTCGGCCTCGCCGTAGGCCGGCTTCACCAAAATGCCTTCGGGAGTCAACCACGGCTCGGCGTGGCCTTCCGGCTGCGGCACGGCAACACGTGCAAAAGGAACCTCGGCGAAATTCGGAATGCGGGTCATTCCCTGGAGTCCTCAAACCTGCGATTGCGTTCGATCAGCTTGTGCACATTCTTCTTGTAGACCGGATCGTGCAGGCCGCGCTTCGGCAGCACCCTGGCGAAGAAGTGGTCGATCGGCCAAACAATCGCCAGCGCCGCCACCCCGATCAAGAGCTCTGCTAAGAACCGATGCATGATCCAATCCTAGCATGTTGCGCTCGCTAAGTGTCAGGCCCGTCAATCATGGTCCGGATGCTGGTAGCTGACGATGGTCGCCATCTTCTCGGGCCCGTAGTTCTGCTGCGTGGTCTGGCTCGGCAGGTTGGAAATCCCGACCACCCAGCCGAGCCGGGACTCCGTGCCAAATTG
>Ga0070709_10000372_pt1 | contig 27588 bp, 15 predicted proteins | sample LARL51metaG_FD_65449 | JGI IMG/M metagenome (GOLD analysis project Ga0070709, IMG submission 65449) | Corn, switchgrass and miscanthus rhizosphere microbial communities from Kellogg Biological Station, Michigan, USA - LAR L5-1 metaG | ecosystem: Host-associated > Plants > Roots > Rhizosphere ... | reverse complement strand
TCGTCGGCGCCGGGATTGCCGGCGTGTCGGCCGCGATCGAGGCCGCCCGGCTCGGCCGCAAGGTCGTGCTCGTCGACAGCCTCCCCGCACTGGGTGGCCAGGCCGTCAATTCGATCATCGGAACGTTTTGCGGCCTGTTCTCGAACGGCACGCACGGCTATCAGTTCACCCGCGGCATTGCCGATGACATCCTCGACACGCTCGGCAGGAACAGCGAGCAGCTTTACTATCGCAACGGTCCGCTGACGACGGTCGTCTATTACGACGAGATCGCGCTCGGCCGGTGGATCGATCGGGCCGTCCAGGAGGCGGAGATCACGCCCATCGTCGGCGCCGTGCTCCGCGAGGTCCGCGTCGACGGCCGCCGCATCCAGTCGCTGGGCCTTGCCACCCGCTACGGCGATGTCGACGTCGCGGCGACCGGCTTCGTCGATGCCTCGGGCGACGCGGCGCTGGTCTGGCAGGCAGGTTTTGCATGTCGGGAGCCGGCCAACGGGCCGGTGTTCGGCACGCAGATGGTGATCCTGGAAAACATCGACGAGGCGAAGCAGCCGACCCGCGACGAGATTGGCGCGCGGATGAAGCAGAAGGGCGATGCCTACGGGCTGGTCCGCCGCGAGGGCCTTGCCTTCATCATTCCCGGACGCGGCGTGGCGGCGATGAACATGACCCATGTCGAGACGCCGCTTGATCCGATCGAAGCCTCAGCGCGGGGACTGGACGGCAAGGACCAGGCCGACCGCGCAGTGGCTTTCCTGCGCGCCGAATTCCCGGATTGCTTCGGCAAGGCGCGGATCCGCGCCTACGGCTTCCCTGGCATCCGGCAAACCCGCTGGATCGTCGGCCGTCAGCAATTGACCGTGGACGATGTCCGGGCCGGCACAAAATTCCCCGACGCGATCGCCCGCACGGCCTGGCCGATCGAGTTGCATGACCATGGCACCGGGCATGTCTGGCAGACCTTCGATGAAAATCACGTGCATTATGTGCCGCTCGGCAGCCTGGTGCCGGCCGAGGGCGACAATGTCGTCGCGGCCGGCCGCTGCATCGATGCCGACAATGCCGCGCTCTCCAGCGTGCGCGTGATGGGACCGTGCATTGCCATGGGCGCGGCCGCCGCCAAGGCGCTCGATCTCGCCGGCACCGGCAGCGTCAATCAGATCGATATCGCCGCGCTTGCAATGCGCGTGCGCGACAATGTCGAGTCGAAACATATGAGATGGCCGAGCCGCGCCGCCTGAGATGGCGGCACCGGATCGGGCAATCGGGCAGGGAGGATGCCCATGAAGCTGACTGACCATGAGAAGTCGATGCTTGATGGCGAGCAGGGGCGGGCGAAGGCGCGCGCGATGGATCTGCTGCTGCGCTATGGCGAGGCGCTCGGCGCCGAGCGGCTGGTCGAGACCAACAATGTCGCCGGCGCCTTCAATGCCTCGACGCCATCGGTGCGGGAGCTGGCGAAAAGGGGCTTTGACGCGGTTTATTCGGAACTCAATCTCGACAGTCCCGAGATCGTCGAGGTGCCGCGCATGGCGGCCAACACCTGCCAGCTGATCACGGGTATCGACAATGAACGCTGGCGCATCCAGGGGATACCGGACGATCTCGCCGATCAGCAGAAGCAGGCGGAGGCGTATTTCGGCCGCCGCGGCATCAACATGTTCGCGACCTGTACGCCGTACCAGGTCGGCAATGTGCCGGTGAAGGGCGAGCATTGCGCGTGGATGGAATCCTCCGCCGTGGTCTATTGCAATTCGGTGCTCGGCGCCCGCACCAATACCGAAGGCAAGGAGAGCACCGGCGCCGCCGCGCTCACCGGGCGGATTCCCTATTGGGGCTACCACATCACCGAGAACCGCCGCGGCACGCATCTCGTCGAGGTCGAGATCGATGTCGATGACATCATGGATTGGGGCCTGCTCGGCTACTATCTCGGCGAGATCGTCGATGACGAGATCCCGGTCCTGACCGGGCGCTGCCATCAGCCCAGTCTCATCAAGCTGAAGCATTTTGGCGCAGCCGCTGCATCCTCGGGCGGCGTCGAGATGTATCACATTCCCGAGGTGACCCCGGAGGCGCGCTCGCTCGAGGAGGCGTTCGGCGGCAATGCGATCAAGGACACCTTGCAATATGGTGCGGCGGAGCGGCGCATCGCCTACGAAAATCTCAATTGCGCGACCGACCGCAATGTCGATTTCGTCATGCTCGGCTGTCCGCACAATTCGATCGACCAGGTGTCGCTGATCGCCTCGCTGCTGGAGGGACGGAAGATCAGCCTGAATACCCAGCTCTGGGTGCATACGCCGCGCGCGCTGCGCGAAGTGGCGGACCGCAACGGCTACACGAGCATCATTGGTGAGGCCGGCGGCGTGGTCATGAGCGATACCTGTCCGGCGATCTCCCGCCACATGCCGAGGGGAACGAAGGTCGTTGCGACAGACTCGGCGAAGCAGGCGCATTATCTGCCGGCGATCACCGGCGTGTCCGCCTGGTTCGGTTCGGTTGGCGATTGCATCGAGGCCGCGCTGACCGGCCGGTGGAACGGAGGCCTGCCATGAGCGTGAAGGGATTAGGTCACGCCGATGGCGCAACGAAGATCGTCTTGCGCGGGCGAAAAGTGGTTGGCGGCTGTGCCGAGGGCGAGGCAATCGTGACGCAAGACACGATTTCGGGCTGGGGTGGCATCAACGAACGCGACGGCACCATCATCGAACGCCGCCACGAGCTGCGCGGCCGGAGTTTTAAGGACAAGGTCCTGGTGTTTCCCGGCGCCAAGGGATCGTCGGGCTGGTCCGCCTATTTCCACATGGCCCGCCTCAACGGCGTCGCGCCGCGCGCAATGGTTTTCAACAAGATGACGACCAAGATCGCGCTTGGCGCCGTGGTCACCCGCGCCCCCGCCATGACCGATCTGGATCAGGATCCGCTGCGCGTGATCGAGACCGGCGACTGGGTGAAGGTCGACGCCGACAACGGCATCGTCGAGATTTTCAAGCGGCCACCCGAGGCCTCGGGCTGAGGCTTTCGACGTTTTGGCGATCGAACAAGAAGATGCAGATGGGGAGCAGCAAGTGGCGGTGAACGTCACCGAGACAATCGAAAACGCGCGCTTCGGAGGTTTTCAGGTTCGCGTCTTCGTCATGTGCGGGGTCATGATCTTTTTCGACGGCTACGATCTCCTGTCGATCAGCTTCACCGCGCCGGAATTCATCAAGCTGCTCGCCATCGACCGATCCCAGATCGGTCTGGTGTTCTCGGCCGGGCTGTTCGGGCTCACGCTGGGGGCGCTGACGTTCGGATTGATGGGCGACCGGCTCGGCCCGAGCCGCACCTTCCTGTTCTGCTGCATCATGTTTGGCGTCTTCTCGCTGCTGACGCCCTTCGCCCGGACGCTCAATGCCCTGTTTGTGGTGCGGTTTCTCGCAGGCCTTGCGCTCGGTGGCGCGTCGCCGATCTCGATCGCGATCGCCAGTAACTATTGCCCGAAGCGGGTTCGGACGACGGTCGTCATGAACATGTATATCAGCCTAGCGCTCGGTCAGATCGCCGCCGGCTATACTTACGGGTTTCTGGCGACGTTCGGCTGGCAGACTGTATTCTATGTCGGAGGCGTGCTGCCGATCCTGCTGGCACCGTTGTTTTATCTGTGGCTCCCCGAACCGGTCGAATACATGGTGCTGAGCGGGGTATCGCGACAGCGGATCGCCGCCGTGATGTCGCGCATCGAGCCGGGCGCCTCGTTCGATGCCGAAAGCATCTTCGCGGTCTCGCCGCAGGACAGGCCCGGCTTCCAGCTCTATCAGCTGTTTCAGGACGGGCGGGCCTTGCTGACGAGCCTGCTGTGGATCGTGTTCTTCACCTCGATCATGGCGATCTATTTCTACAACAACTGGATTCCGACGCTGCTCGGCGGATCGGGACTCTCCCAGGCCGAGATCGTCACGATCACCACGGCGCTGCCGCTCGGCGGTATTGCGGGAACCCTGCTGATTTCCCCGGTCCTGATCAGGCTCGGCGCGTTTCGCACGGTGGCGTTCGGCTATCTCTGCGCGGCGGCCGCGATGATCGTCTTGTCGGGCGCGGGTGTCTCCTTCGTTGCGCTCGCATCGTGCATCTTCGCGGTCGGTTTCTTCCTGATCGGTACGCAATCGGCACTGAATGCATCGTCCGCCCTGATCTATCCGCCCAGCCTGCGCTCGACCGGCGTGGGTTGGGGATTTGGGATCGGCCGCATCGGCTCGATCATCTCTCCGAGTGTCGCCGGGATCCTCGTCGCCATGCACTGGGAGCCTGCGCACCTGTTTCTCGTCGCGGCCGTCCCGACACTCTCTGCGAGCCTTACGGCCTACCTTCTGATGCGGGCGCTGGCCACAGCGCGCCGCTTGCGGTCAAGCGAGGTCATCGCGGCGGTGCATGAGTCCGACAATCTGGTGGGCCAACGGCAATGAACAGGAAACTGCGCAGCAACAGCGAATACGGCAACACGAGATGGGCGACGCGCCGGGCGCTCTGGCGCGCCCTGGGGCTAACCGATGATGACATGGCGAAGCCGAAGATCGCGATCGTCAACAGCTCATCGGATCTTGCGATCTGCTATTCGCATCTCGATGGCATCGCCGTGCGCATGAAGGCGGCCGTTCGTGCCGCGGGCGCCGTCGCGTTCGAGGTGCGCACTTGCGCGCCCAGCGATTTCGTGACCAGCTGGGGTCACAAGGGCGGTTACATTCTCTCCGCGCGCGACCTCATCACCAACGACATCGAGGTGCAGGTCGAGGGTGCGCTGCTTGATGGGATGATCTGCCTTGCCTCCTGTGACAAGACGCCGCCAGGCCAGTTGATGGCTGCGGGACGTCTCGACATCCCAACCCTGATCTTCTGCTGCGGCTATCAGCCCAGCGGTACGCATCGCGGACACGTCTGCGACATCGAGGATGTGTTCGCGACCGCCGGCGGGCTTGCGTTTGGCAAGGTCTCGACCGACGAGATCAAGGCCATGGGTGATGTCGCGATCCGCGGCCCCGGAGTCTGCGCCGGCATGGGCACGGCCAATACCATGCACGCCGCCTGCGAGGCGCTCGGAATGTCGCTTCCCGGCAGCACGCCGATCCTCGCCAACAGTGCGCGCATGTGGGAGTTCGTCAAAAGCGCCGGCGTGCGTATCGTCGAGATGGTGGACGAGGATCTCAAGCCACGCGACATCCTGACCGCGGAAGCGTTCGAGAACGCGGTAATGGTGATGCTCAGCATCTCGGGCTCGATCAATTCGGCCAAGCATCTTGCGGCCATCGCACGCGAGGCCGAATGCGCTGTCGACGTCTACCGGCTTTATGAGAAATATGGCGACGTGATCCCGCTTCTGACCGCGGTCCGGCCGAATGGCGATCGGACGACCGAGGAGTTCGAGGCCGCGGGCGGCACGCGCGCGGTCATGAAACAGCTCGCGCCGTTCTTGCGCGGCACTGCCAGCACGGTGACGGGCCGCACGCTCGGCGAAAATCTTGCCGGTTTCACGGTCATGGACGAGGAGGTCATTCGTCCCGCCACCCGCCCGCTCGGCACGCAGCCGACCATCGTGATGTTGCGCGGCAGCCTCTGTCCGCAGACCTGCATCGTGAAGCTCAGCGTCACCGAGAGGCGCAATTTGTTCTTCCGCGGGCCGGCGATCGTGTTCGAGACAGCGCTCGCGGCGATCGAGGGCATCCAGCGCGGCGGCGTGGCGGAAGGCCAGGTCGTCGTCGTGCGCGGCCTCGGACCGAGGGGGACGCCGGGCATGGGCATGGCGTCGGCCGTGGTGTTTGCCGTCCTCGGCGCGGGGCTGGCTGGAAAAGTCGCCGTCGTCACCGACGGGCAGCTCTCGGGATTGACCAATGTCGGCATCACGCTCGCCGAGGCGCAGCCGGAGGCGGCGGCTGGCGGCCCGATCGGGCTGGTCGAGAATGGCGACGTGATTGCAATCGACATCCCCGGGCGCTTCGCCAATCTCGAGGTCTCGGAGAGCGAGCTGGCGCGACGGCGCGCGCAACTCTCGAAATGGGATGCCTCCGACGAACGCGGCTGGCTTGCGATCTACCGCAAACTGGTCGGCCCCTTGAACAAGGGCGCGATCCTGGAGCGGTAAACGAGAGCGTTTTCGAGCGAAGTGGACACCGGTTCGCGTGAAGAAAACGCGTCAAAACAGAAATCTAGAGCCTCCGTTCCGATTCGGTCGGAATGGAAAAGCCTCTAGCCTGGTACGAGGCGCCAGCACACCGACCAGGCCGGCAGGTGGTCACCGTCGGTCCCCCAGATCGGCGTGCCGGCGGTCTGCTTGGCGGCGATTGCGGTGGCCGAGAGATTGGCCGCGAGCTTCAGGATTACGCCGTCGCCCATATGCCAGCGCGCCGTGAGCAGGCCATCTTCGCGCGCCTGCGCATCGCCGTGGCGGGCACCGGCAAGCCGGGGAACGATTTCGCGGCGTCGAACCTCGAGCAGGCGCTTCACCAGCGCGAGACGCTCGCGCCCCGGTACCGCATCGCGCGCCTCCCAGTCGAGGACACAGGCGCTGAACGTCTTAAGATCGAGTGGATCGGGGACCGCATCGCCGTATCTGGCATAGGCCCAGTCATATTCCCGCCGCCGCCCGTTGCGGACCGCATCCGCCAGATCGCCCGCAAAGTCACAGAAGAACAGGAACGGCCGCCGCGAGCCCCACTCTTCGCCCATGAACAGCATCGGGATCATCGGCGCAAGCAGGGTGATGGCAAGCGCGGCTTCGACCTGCCCGCGATCGGCGAGAGCATCGAGCCGCTCGCCGAGTGCGCGGTTGCCGGTCTGGTCGTGGTTCTGCAGGAAGCTGACGAAGGCGGTCGGCGCGAGTGCGCCGCTCGGCTCGCCGCGCCGCCTGTTGCCCCAGAACGCGGCCACCTCGCCCTGATACACAAACCCCTCGGCGAGCGCGCGCGCGATGTGACCGCGCGGCGAGCGCTGATAGTCGCCGTAATAGCCCTGGGATTCGCCGGTCAGCAGCACATGAAAGGCGTGGTGGTAATCGTCGTTCCATTGTGCGCGGAATTTTCCCCGCGGCGGCTCTTCGGCCGGATCCAGCACGCTTGCGACGTTGTCGCCGTTTTCCAGCACGAGATGGATATGCCGGCCGGTCTCCGCGGCGAGTTTTCCTGCGGCGATGCTGAGATCGTGCAGCATCGAAATTTCGTCCGGCGGGGTGACGATGTGGTTGACCGCATCGAAGCGCAGTCCGTCGAAGCGGTAGTCGCGCAGCCAGTGCAACGCGCTCTCGATCGCAAACGAACGCACCTCCGGTACACGAAAATCGATCACGCTGCCCCAGGGCGTATGTCCCGCCGTAAAAAAATTCGGCGCATAATGGTGGAGGAAATTTCCCTCCGGGCCGAAATGGTTGTAGACGACGTCGAGAAACACCATCAGCCCGCGCTGATGCGCCGCATCGATCAGTGCCTTCAGATCCTCGGGGCGGCCATAGGCGCTGTCGGGCGCGTACCACAACACGCCGTCGTAACCCCAATTGCGCTGTCCCGCGAAATCCGCGATCGGCATCAGTTCGAGTGCGGTGATGCCAATCTCCGCCAGATGATCGAGCCGGGCGATCATCGCGAGATACGTGCCCTCGCGAGTGAACGTTCCGACGTGGGTCTCGATCAGCACCGCCTCTTCCCAGGGACGGCCGCGCCAGTCGGCACTCCGCCATCGATAGCTCGTGTGATCGATCACCTCGCTCGGGCCGAAGACGTCGTCGCCCTGGAAGCGCGATGCGGGATCGGGCACGTCGAGCGCGTCATTGATGCGGAACTTGTAGCGCGCGCCGGCAGTCAGGCCGGGAAGATCGAGACAGAACCACCCGCGATCGTCGCGCCGCATCTGCTGCGGCTGGTCCAGAAGCAGCTCGACCTGCCGAGCCGCCGGCGCCCACAGGGCGAACGACACACCGTTCGCAGTCACATGCGCGCCAAAGCAGGGCTTGGTCATGTGAGACCCGCAAAGGCCAGCACGGTGCGGGCTGGCGCCTTGGTGTCGCTGGCCGCCGGCAGTTTCACCACGGTCTGCCTGGCGTCGGCCGAGTTGAGGAGCTGTTGCCAGGTCTTGTACTCGGGCAGCGTCGGCAGCTTGAATGCGATTTCCTCGGGCGCTGCGTTGAGCACGATGAAGAGCGCCGGTTGCCCCTCCTGCGTCGCTCCGAGCACATAGGCAAGGAAGCGTCCCTCCGGAAAATTCCAGTCCTGTTCCGTCATCTCGGCCGCCGACGGCGTCAGCCACAACACGCCATAACTGCCATCCGGCCGCCGTCCGTCGAGCCAGCGGCGGGCGCGGATCTGGCCGAATTTCCGCCGCAGCCCCGTCAGCAGCCCGATGAAATCGGTGAGGTCGTCGCCAGGGCGGCCGAGGCCCTGCCAGTCGACCCAGCCGACCTCATTGTCCTGGCAATAGGCATTGTTGTTGCCGGCTTGCGAATTGGCGACCTCGTCGCCGGCCAGGATCAGCGGCGTGCCCTGCGCGAGCAGCAGGCAGGCGAGCTGGTTTCGCCGCAGCTGCCGGCGCAGGGCCGTGATGGCCGGATCATCGGTCGGGCCCTCATGGCCGCAATTGTTGCTGAGGTTATCGTTGGAGCCGTCGCGATTGTCCTCGCCATTGGCCTCGTTGTGCTTCTCGTTGTAGCTGAACAGATCCTGCAGCGTGAACCCGTCATGGACCGTGACGTGGTTGATGCTGGCGCGCGGCGTGCGGCCGTCATGATTGAACAGATCGGATGATCCTGTCATCCGGCCCGAGACGTCGCCGATCAGGCTGCCTTCGCCGCTCCAGTAGCGGCGCATCGTGCTGCGATAGCGATCGTTCCATTCCGACCATTGCGAGGGAAATCCGCCGACCTGGTAGCCACCGAGGCCGATATCCCAAGGTTCGGCCACGAGTTTTGCCGTCGCCAGAACCGGATCCTGGCGCACCGCGGTCAGGAACGAGGAGTGGCGGTCAAAGCCGTTCGGCGCGCGCGCCAGGGTCGTCGCGAGATCGAAGCGGAAGCCGTCGACATGACAGACCTCGACCCAGTAGCGCAGGGAATCCATCACCATCTGCAGCACGCGCGGATGGGTGAGATTGACCGAGGAGCCGCAGCCGGTGAAATCGTCGTAGTAGCGCGGATTGTCGGGCTTCAGCCAGTAATAGGAGGCGTTGTCGATGCCGCGAAACGACAGCGTCGGGCCGAGGTGATTGCCTTCGGCGGTGTGGTTATAGACCACGTCGAGCATCACCTCGATGCCGGCGTCGTGCAGCCGTGCGACGGTCGTACGAAAAGCATCGAGCGGATTGTCCTGCGCATAGCGCGCCTCGGGAGCGAAGAACGCAATGGTGTTGTAGCCCCAGTAATTGGCGAGCTTCTTCTCGACCAGATTGCGGTCGTCGATCAGGCCATGGATCGGCAGCAGCTCGATGGTGGTGACGCCGAGCCGCTTCAGATGCTTGATCATCGCGGGCGAGGCCAGCCCGCCATAGGTGCCACGCAGGTTTGGCGGCACGTCGCCGCGCTTCTGCGTCAACCCTTTGACATGCGCCTCGTAGATGACGGTGTCTTCCCAGGGGATCGAGGGGCGCATCTCGCGGCGGCCCCAGTTGAAGGTTTCGTCGATCACGACGGCCTTCACCATGCCGCGGGCATTGTCGCGCCGGTCGAAGGAGAGGTCCTCGCGCGATGAGCCGATGCGAAATCCGAAATGCGCGTCGCTCCAGACCAGCCGGCCGGCGAGCCGCCTGGCGTAGGGATCGAGCAGCAGCTTGTTGGGATTGAAGCGGTGGCCGTGCTCGGGCTCGTAGGGTCCGTGCACGCGATAGCCGTAGAGCTGGCCCGGCGCCACGTCATTGAGATAGCCGTGCCAGACATCCTCGGTGCGCTCGGGCAGTTCGATGCGTTCGAGCTCGCGCCGGCCCTGGTTGTCGAACAGGCACAGCTCGACCTTCTCCGCATGGGCCGAGAACAGCGCGAAATTCGTGCCCCGGCCGTCCCAGGTCGCGCCGAGCCGCGCAGAACTTCCGGCGGACAGGCGCATGCTTTAGCTTTCCGGGACCAGGAAGATCGCAGCCAAAGGCGGGATGGTGAGGTCAAGCGCGGGCTCGGGTCCTGGCAATGTGGCAACTTCTCCGACGTTCCCGACATTGCTGCCGCCATAATGCGAGGAGTCCGAGTTGAAAACTTCCCGCCACTTGCCGGCAAACGGTACGCGGACGCGGTAGTTGGTGTAGACATTCGGCGAGAAATTCACCACTACGACGCAGCGCGAGCGCGCATCGCGCCCCTTGCGCAGGAAGGCGAACACATTGCTGCTCGCATCCTCCGTGACGATCCATTCAAAACCTGACGGCTCGCAATCGAGCTCGTGCAGCGCGCCCTGTTCGCGATAGAGGCGGTTGAGGTCGCGGATCAGCGCCTGGATGCCGCCATGCTTGGCCTGATCGAGCAGATGCCAGTCCAGCGAGAGATCGTGATTCCACTCGCGCTCCTGGCCGAATTCGCAGCCCATGAACAAGAGCTTCTTGCCGGGATGGCCGAACATGAAGCTGTAATAGGCGCGCAGGTTGGCAAAACGCTGCCAGTCGTCGCCGGGCATCCGGCCGAGGATCGAACGCTTGCCATGCACGACCTCGTCGTGGGACAGCGGCAGGATGAAGTTTTCCGAGAACGCGTAGTGCAGGCCGAACAGGATGTCGCCGTGATGATATTTGCGGTGGATCGGGTCCTTGCCGATATAGCGCAGCGTATCGTGCATCCAGCCCATGTTCCATTTGTAGCCAAAACCGAGGCCGCCGCTGTCGACCGGCTGCGACACCTGCGGCCAGGCGGTCGACTCCTCGGCCGCCGTGGTGGCTTGCGGGAAATGGCCGAACAGCTCGGTGTTGAAACGGCGCAGGAAGGCGATGGCTTCGAGATTTTCGCGCCCGCCAAACTCGTTGGGGACCCATGCCCCTGAGGGACGGCTGTAGTCGAGATAGAGCATGGAGGCCACGGCATCGACGCGCAAGCCATCGACGCCAAAGCGCTCGAGCCAGAACAGCGCGTTGGAGACCAGGAAATTGGTGATTTCGGTGCGGCCGTAATTGTAGATCAGCGTGCCCCAGTCGAGATGGCGGCCCTGCAGCGGGTTGGCGTGCTCGTAGAGTGCGGTGCCGTCGAACTGCGCAAGGCCGTGCGGGTCGTCGGGAAAATGGCCGGGCACCCAGTCGAGCAGCACGCCGAGGCCGTGCGCGTGGCAGGCATCGACCAGCGCGGCGAAATCGGTCGGGCTGCCGAAGCGGCTGGTCGGCGCATAGAGGCCGGTCGGCTGATAGCCCCAGGAGCCGTCGAATGGATGCTCGCTCACGGGGAGAAATTCGACATGGGTGAAGCCGAGGTCGCGCGCATAGGCAGGGAGCTGCTCGGCCAGCTCGCGATAGCTCAGCCACTCGTTGTTGCCCTTGCGTCGCCACGAGCCGAGGTGGACCTCGTAGATCGAGATCGGCGCAGAGCGCGCGTTGATGCCATCGGGCGCGGGCCGCGGGCGCGGGATGTTGGCTTCGTCGAACACGACCGACGCCGTCTTCGGCCGCATCTCCGCGGCAAAGGCCAGCGGATCGGATTTTTGCGGCAGATGCTCGCCCTTGGGGCCGACGATGTCGAACTTGTAATGGTCGCCCCCCGTCACATGCGGAACGAACAATTCCCAGTAGCCGGGGCCGCGGCGGCGCATCGGATGGCGCCGCCCATCCCAGCCGTTGAAATCGCCGACCACGCTGACCCGCCGCGCATTCGGTGCCCAGACCACGAAAGCCACCCCCGCGACGCCGTCGAGCTGCAGCGGATGCGCGCCGAGCTTGTCGTAGAGCCGCCGCTGCGTGCCCTCGCCGAGCAGATAGAGATCGTAATCGCTCAGCACCGGCGGGAAGCGATAGGGGTCCTCGAGTTCGACGATCTGATCGCCGAACCGGGCGCGCAGCTGATACCGCCCGGCGCCGTTCGGCAGGTCGCCGGCAAACAGTCCGGCTTCATGGAGACGGCTGAGCGGGCCAGTCTTGCCATGCTCGGCGACCGCCTCCACGGTGACGGCATTCGGCAGGAACGCCCGGACCACGGTCCGGCCGCCTTCGTCATGCGGGCCGAGATAGTGAAACGGATCGCCGTGGCGACCTTCGACGATCGCGTACGCCTCTGCGGACAATTTGGTCATCAGGCCTCGTTAACGGGCTTGGACAGGATACTTAGGATCTCGATCAACGGGACCTGCAGCCATTCGGGTCGATGCTTCAGCTCATATTCCATCTTGTCAAAGAATTTCTCCAGCAGAAAGAAGTCAAGCATCGTCTCCGCCGCCCGCGGATCGGACGGCCACAGGCGCTGGTTCGGCTGGGTCTCGCGATAGGCTGACAGGAACGCCGACGCCGACCGCGTGCGCCACCGGGACAGCGCGCCCGCGATCCTGCCGTGCTCGTCGTGGGCGATCTTCTCGTAGCGCGCCAGCGCGGCCGCCGCCGAATAGCCGATCGAGCAGATGACGTCGGCAACGTCGCGCGCCGCCGGCTGCTTTGTCCGCCGCTCGGCGAGCGTCCGGCGCGGATCGCCGTCGAAGCCGATCACGAAAATATCGTCCTTGACCACGAGGGTCTGGCGAAGGTCGAGGTTGCCGTGCCGGCGGATGTTGAGGCCTTCGCTGGCATGCGGCAACAACGCCTGCAGGCGGTCGGCCAGGCCACGCTGCTGCGTCAGCATCTGGTTGATCAGTGCCACCTCGGCGCCTTTGCCGGCGTCACGCCGGGCCTGCAAGGCCTCGCAGACGACATGGGCCCGTTCCAGGAGATCGCGCGTCCAGCGCCCGACGTCATCGGCACCGATCGGCTCGGGCGCAAAGTCTGCGAGCTCGGGACCGCTTGCAAGCGCCGCGTGCAGTTCTGCCACCCGCCGGCCGGCCTGGGTCATATAGCGCAGATACAGCGACTGCTGCTCGCTGTCCTGCGGCTGGTCGTTCGACATCAGCAGGCGCTGGTCGTCGACGAAGCGGTCGAGATAGGCCGCCGACACCGTCCAGCCGTCACCCTGGTTCTCGATATAGCCGTGCACGCTGGCGATCGCATGCGTCGCTTCTTTTTCCACGAGCTCGGCGCTGCCGAGCAGCGGCGGCGCATTCGAAAAGCCGACGACGTCGGTGAGAAAGTGCCCGACCTCGATCTCCGGATGGATGCCGGGCTCGACCTTGCGATACAATTTCACGACATAGTCGTTGTCCACCAGCGCCATGCTGCATCGCTCGGTCTCGATGACGCGAATATGCTCGGGCTGATGGATCGGCCGGTCGGGAAATTTGGAGGTCGGCTTGAACTCCAGCCGCTGCGCGTCTTCCCTGACGGTCAGCGACTGCCGCAGATTGCGCTGAAACAGCGCGATGAAGATCTGGCCGGTGGCGACGTCGAGCAGCGTGCCCTCGCGCGCGCCCTGGCGCACCGCCGCGAGCGCGTTGGGATCGTAGCGCTCGCGATCGAAGCGCACCCATTCGATCTGCATCGGCAGCACGTAGCGGGATGCGACGCCGTGTTGCCTGGTCTGGAAAAATGCCAGCCACGGCCGGTTGTCGCCGATGTCGCAGAACGGAATCGCCGAGGTCAGCGTCGGATGGATCGCCTCCGCCGAACGCTCCGGATACCAGCGGGTTCGCGCCAGGTGATTGGGCAGCACGTCGCGCTCGAACACGCCGCGGGTGCGGGCGAGCGACACCCACGTCGAGCCGAGAGGCACCACCAGTGTCTCGAATTCCGGCACCGTCGGCGGCGCCGGCTCCGACTTGTCACGCTCCTTCAATTGGAACCAGTAGAAGCCGTAAGGGGCGAGCGTGATCATGTAGGGCAGTTCGCCGATCGCCGGGAAACGCGTCCGGCCCAGCATTTCGATCGGCACCCGGCCGCTAAATCGGGAAAGATTGAGCTCGGTGGCCTGGGCGGAGCGCGACAGGTTGGCGACGCAAAGAATGATCTCGCCATCGTGCTCCCTGACATAGGCGAGCACCGAGCGGTTGGCCGGGCGGATGAAGGTCATGCTGCCGCGGCCGAAGGCGAGCGTCGACTTGCGGACCGCGATCAGCCGCTTGGTGGCATTCAGCAGCGACGACAGGCTGCGCGACTGCGCCTCGACATTGACGGCCTCGTAGCCATAGACCGGATCCATGATCATCGGCGCGTAGAGCCGCGCGGGATCGGCGCGGGAGAAGCCGCCGTTGCGGTCCGGCGTCCATTGCATCGGCGTGCGCACGCCGTTGCGGTCGCCGAGATAGATGTTGTCGCCCATCCCGATCTCGTCGCCGTAATAGATGATCGGCGTGCCCGGGAACGACAGCAGCAGCGAGTTCATCAGCTCGATCTTGCGCCGGTCATTGTCCATCAGCGGCGCAAGGCGGCGGCGGATGCCGAGATTGATCCGCGCGCGGGGGTCGTGGGCGTAGGTTGACCACAGATAGTCGCGCTCGACGTCGGTGACCATTTCCAGTGTCAGCTCGTCATGGTTGCGCAGGAACAGCGCCCATTGACAGGTCGCAGGAATGTCGGGGGTCTGGCGCAGGATGTCGGTGATCGGAAAACGGTCTTCCTGCGCGATCGCCATGTAGATGCGCGGCATCAGCGGGAAGTGATAGGCCATGTGGCATTCGTCGCTGTCGCCGAAATAATACTGTACGTCCTCCGGCCATTGATTGGCCTCGGCCAGCAGCACCTTGCCCTTGGCGTAGCTGTCGAGCTCGACGCGCAATTTCTTGATGATGGCGTGCGTCTCGGGCAGGTTCTCGTTGTTGGTGCCGTCGCGTTCGCACAGATAGGGGATCGCATCGAGCCGGAAACCGTCGACGCCGGTGTCGAGCCAGCGCTTCATCACCTTCATGAGGGCGCTGACCACGCGTGGGTTGTCGAAATTCAGGTCCGGCTGGTGCGAGAAGAAGCGGTGCCAGTAGAACTGGCCGGCCTCGTGGTCCCAGGTCCAGTTGGATTTCTCCGTATCGGTGAAGATGATCCGCGTGCCCTGGTATTTCTGGTCGGTATCGCTCCAAACGTAAAAGTCGCGCGCATTCGACTTCTTGTCGCTGCGCCGGGCGCGCTTGAACCAGTCGTGCTGGTCGGAGGTGTGGTTGATGACGAGTTCGGTGATGACGCGCAGGCCACGCTTCTTCGCTTCCTGGATGAAGCGCTTGAAATCCTTCATGGTCCCGAAGTCGGGATTGATGGTTCCGTAATCGGAAATGTCGTAGCCGTCGTCGCGGCCGGGCGAGGGGTAGAACGGCAGCAGCCACAGCGCGGTGACGCCGAGTTCCTGCAGATAATCCAGCTTCTCGGTCAGCCCGGCGAAGTCGCCGATGCCGTCATTGTTGCTGTCGGCGAAGGCCTTGACGTGAAGCTGGTAGATGATGGCGTCCTTGTACCAGAGCTCATCCCTGTCGAGGGAGGCGACCGGCAGGTCCGTGTCGTCGATCGAGGACATCAGGTTCATGATGCGCTCCGAAGCCGGCTGTACAAGGCGCGATCGCAGATGTTCCCGGAACCCGCGTGAGCGGGCCGCAGGTCGCGGGGAAAGGCGGCGCGTGCGGCTGCCGCACGTGCGCCCGCTTCAGACATGTCGTTCACGATCGTGCCACTGATTTGAGATACGCCCCCGCTTCGGTGATGGCGCGGATTTGACTTTCGCTCAACCATTTCCGCGAGCCCTCGAAGCGAACGTCAATCCGAAGTCCCGCCACCATAATCGCTAGCGCGTGGTCCTTCGATTCAAACATTCGCAAAGATGCCCGCGTCGATGGTGTGCGAATGCTTAACGGACCATCAGCGCGAAGACAGAGATTGCAGAACTCTCTAGAATGCCGTTTGGTGGCCATTGGTTCCCGCGGGGAACCGCGATCCCTCCCAAGAGTTGGGTATGGCTATCGACCTACGCAACCTCGGGAATCCAGCGGCGTCCTGACGCCGTTACCGATAAAGCCGTGTGCCGAATGAACCTTTCCTCCCAAGCCCGCGATCTCGGGATCCTCACCGAATTTTTCGACGGCCAGGGTCAACGTCACGTGACCGACGAAACGGCGTTGAAAATCATCGTCGATGCCTTCCCAAACCGGACACCGCGCCACATCGTCGACGGTCCGGTCGTGGTTCGCGCCGGTCGCACGACCCAGACCCGGCTCAGCGAGGCGGTCAGGCTTCCACTGGGCTGGGAGATCGTTGCTGGCGCCAAAATCATCGCCCGGGGGGTGACCAACGAGGGGGTCATCGTCTGGCCGCAGGACCTTCCAGTCGGCTCCTATCGCCTGCGGATGACGGATGCTGCGTCCGCCGATGAAGAGGTGCCGCTTTTGGTCGCACCGGAACGCGCCTTCGGCGGCGACTTCGACCGCGGCTGGCTCCTGGCCGTGCAGCTCTACAGCGTCCGCTCGGCGCGCAATTGGGGCATCGGCGATTTCAGCGACCTGGCGGCATTGATTGAGCTGGCGAGCTATCTCGGCGCTGAAGGTGTCGGCCTCAATCCGCTGCACGTGCTGTTCGATGACCGGCCGACCGATTGCAGTCCCTATTCGCCGAACAGCCGGCTGTTTCTGAACCCGCTCTACATCGACGTCGAGTCCATCAGCGAGTACCGGCCAGGTCCGGCGGCGGACCAGGAGTTGGAGCGTCTGAGGCGCGGCGATGTGGTGGACTACGCCGGCGTCGCCGCACTCAAATGGCGCGCGCTGCGCGCGGCCTTTGACGTGTTCCGTGCCGAGCGTGACCCGGCACGCCAGCGGGATTTCGCGAATTTCCAGGCCGAGAACGGTGCATTGTTGTCGCGCTTTGCCTGTTTCGAGGTGCTGCGGCACCGCTTCAACATCCCCTGGTGGGAGTGGCCGGAGGAATGGCGGCGGCCGGACCAGGAGGCCTGCGACCGCTTGCGTGCGGGGCCCGAGCAGACCGAGATCGAGTTCGTCGAATATGTCCAATGGATAGCCGACCGGCAACTCCGCGCCTGCAAGGAGCAGGCCGACGGGCTCGGCATGAAGGTCGGTCTTTACCTCGATGTCGCCGTCGGCGTGCAGTCCGACGGTTTTGACGCCTGGAACGAGCAGGCCGCGATTTCGCGCTCCCTCGCCGTCGGCGCGCCGCCGGACCCGCTGAACACAGCCGGCCAGAACTGGGGCCTGGCCGGTTTCAATGCCGCCGGTCTCGAGCTTCGCGCCTACGAGCCGTTCCGCGACATGCTGCAGGCATCGATGCGCTATGCCGGCGCGATCCGGCTCGATCACGTGCTGGGCCTGAAGCGCCTCTACCTCATTCCGCATGGGTTCCCAGCACGGAAGGGCGCCTATGTTCAGATGCCCCTGGAGGCGCTGCTCGCGGTCATCGCACAGGAGAGCATCGCCCATGGCTGCGTGGTCATTGGCGAGGATCTCGGCACCGTGCCGCCGGGCTTTCGCGATGACATGGCCGATTGGAACATCTGGTCCTACAAGGTGATGCTGTTCGAGCGCGAGGATGGCGGCCCATTCTACGGCCTCGATCATTATGCGCCGAATGCACTGATCACCTTCAACACCCACGATTTGTCGACCTATGCCGGCTGGCGGTCGTTCGGCGATCTGAAGCGGAAGCGCGGCCTCGGGATCGACCCCGGCGAAACCGACGACGCGCGCTGGCGCGCGCTCGGCATGCTGGACGAGGTGCTCAGGTATCACGGCATCGACGGCCACGATTTCACGTCGGTGGCCGGCTTTCTGGCGCGGACGCCGTCGCGCCTGCTCGCCGTCGCGCTGGAGGATCTGCTCGGTGTGGTCGAGCAGCCCAACATTCCCGGCACCGTCGACGAACACCCGAACTGGCGGCAGCGTTTGCCGGTCTCGCTGGGGGAGATCGAGTCCGCTATCGACGCGGCCGCGCTCAGGGCTGCGACGGCCGTGCGCGCCAAGAGTTGACAGGCTGTTGCCAAGGAGGGCGCGCAAGAATGCCCTGCAGGATCGAGGATTATGGACTGATCGGCGACTGCGAGACCGCAGCTCTCGTCGGCCGCGACGGATCGATCGACTGGCTGTGCTGGCCGGCGTTCGATTCCGACGCCTGTTTTGCCGCGATCCTCGGCACGTCGCGGAACGGCCGATGGCTGATCGCGCCAAAGGACGAAACAGCGGAGCTCTCGCGCCGCTACCGGGACAAGACCCTGATCCTCGAAACCCGCTTCAAGACGGCTGACGGCACGGTTGCCCTGATCGATTTCATGCCGCCCCGCGGTGACGCGTCCGACATTGTCCGCCTGGTCCGTGGCATCGAGGGCCGGGTGGCGATGCGGATGGAGCTGGTGATCCGCTTCGGCTTCGGCTGTGACATTCCCTGGGTCAAGCGAACGGAAGACCGCTCCGCGCTGCTCGCGATCTGCGGACCGGACATGACGGTGCTGCGCACGCCTGTCGAAACGCGCGGCGAGAACATGACCACGGTCGCCGACTTCGAGGTCGGCGCCGGCGAGACCGTTCCCTTCGTGCTGACCTATGGCCCGTCGCATCTGCCGGTGCCGAAGGCGATCGATCCGGCGCGCGCGCTGCAGGATACCGAGCGGTTCTGGACCGCGTGGAGCGATCGCTGCAACTATGACGGCGACTGTCGCGATCTGGTCCTGCGCTCGCTGATCACGCTGAAGGCGCTGACCTATGGGCCGACCGGCGGCATCGTGGCGGCTCCCACGACGTCGCTGCCGGAAAAGCTGGGTGGCGCGCGCAACTGGGACTATCGCTTCTGCTGGCTGCGCGACGCCACCTTCACGCTGCTGGCGCTGATGAACTCGGGCTACACCGAGGAAGCTTCCGCCTGGCACAACTGGCTGCTCCGCGCGGTGGCCGGATCGCCCGGCAACATGCAGATCATGTATGGCATCATGGGACAGCGCCGCCTGCTCGAATGGGAGGCGAACTGGCTGCCGGGCTACGAAGGTGCAAAGCCGGTCCGGATCGGCAACGCGGCGCATGCGCAGGTGCAGCTCGACGTCTATGGCGAACTGCTCGACGTGTTCCACCAGTCGCGCATCACCAAGCTCAAGCTCGAGAACAATACCTGGGCCCTCGAATGCACGGTGCTCAATCACCTCGCCGAAGTCTGGCAGGAGGCGGATCACGGCATCTGGGAACGGCGTGGTGCCGGCCGGCACTATGTCTTCTCCAAGGTGATGGCCTGGGTCGCCTTCGACCGCGCGCTGAAGAGCGCCGAGATGTTCGGCTTCGAGGGGCCGCGCGAGCGTTGGCGAAGACTGTGCGATGCGATCCATCGCGATGTCTGCGAGAAGGGCTTTGATCCCCGGCAGAACACCTTCGTCGAGTCCTATGGTTCGAATATACTCGATGCGAGCGTCCTGCTGCTGCCGGCCGTCGGCTTTCTTCCGCCGACCGATCCGCGCATTCGCGGCACGGTCGCGGCGATCGAGAAGCACATGATGCGCGACGGTTTTGTGCTGCGGCACGATCCGCGCGAGGTGACACGGGAAGTGCAGCCGATCGAGGGCGCGTTCCTGGCCTGCAGCCTGTGGCTGGCCGACGCCTATGTGCTGGGTGGGGATGCCGAAAAGGCCCAGGCGCTGTTCGAACGCGTGGTCGCGCTGGCCAATGATCTCGGGCTGATTGCCGAAGAGTACGATCCAGGCGCGCGACGACAGACCGGGAATTTCCCGCAGGCGCTGACGCATATCGCGCTGATCAACACGGCGCAAAACCTCAGCCGCGCCAAGCATGCCGGCGAAAGGCCCGCGATGCAGCGCTCGACGTAGACACCATTTTCCTGACCATCTCTCGAGACGCATCGCTTGCGCGGTGCTCCTCGGGATGAGGCAATCCAGGATTCTACCCTCATGGTGAGGAGCCGCGCTCTTGCGCGGCGTCTCGAACCATGAGGCCCGAATGGTTCCCCTTGAGTACGCCGCTGCGAGGCTACTTATGCTCCATCGTCCAGGAGCCGTCCCAGTCGGCGGGGGGCGGCTTGTGCGCGAAATCGTCGATGCGCTTGAGGAGGGTCAGCGAAGGTCCGTCGTCTGCGGCGATGGCGAGCGCCGCAGCAAGAGCCTTTCGCGCCTCGTCCCACTGTTGTTTGCGGTACGCAGCGAGGCCTTGCGCGTAGTGTTCGCGGAGTGTGATCTGCGCCGGCGTCAGTGCGCCCGGCCGTCCCAATATTTCGAACACGGCCTGTGGCCGGGTCTGCCCGAACACGATCAGGCGATCGACTTCGCGAACCTCGACGGCGCCGCCCGCGGTGGCGATCGCGCTCTCCGAGACCAGCGAGCGGGTGCCGTATTCCTTGTTCGCAGCCTCCAGCCGTGAGGCCAGATTCACCGCATCGCCCATCACGGTGTAGCTCATCATGAACTCCGAGCCGATGCTGCCGGCCAGGACGTCGCCTGTGGCGACGCCGATCCGGATGTCGCATTGCATCGGGATCGAACGCACGTCGAGCAGTTCGGGCAGCTCCCTGCGCAGGGTGGCCACGGCGTCGATCATGTCGACGGCAGCGCGGCAGGCGAGGTTGGCCTGCTCGCCGGCCTCGACGAAGGGCGGCCCCCAATAGGCCATGATGGCATCGCCGATATATTTGTCGAGGATGCCCCGGTGCACGCGGATCGGGGAGGACATCGTGGTCAGGTAGTAGTTGATGATCTTGACCAGCCCCTGCGGGGTCACCCCTTCACTGAGCGCCGAAAATCCCCTTAGGTCGCAGAACAGCACCGTCATGACGCAGCGCTGTCCCTGGGTGGTCGAAAGCGCCGGGTTGTCGATCACGCCCTCGACGATCTTCGGATCGAAATAGCGGCCAAAGGTCTCCCTGATCTGCTCGTTGCGCCGCAGCCGCTCGACCATCCGGTTGAAGGCGAGCGACAGCTGGCCGATCTCGTCCGCGGTGGAGACGCTGATCGGGCGGTCGAGATTGCCCGCCTCGATGTGACGCGTGCCTTCCAGAAGCTGCCGCACCGGCCGCGTAATTCCGCTCGAAACCACAAGCGCAAAGCCGAGTCCAATCGTCGCGGCAAGCGCCGTCACGATGACCGAGATCAGCATGGCTTGGCGCTGATTGCGGATGACGAGGGAGCTGGAGGCATAGACCTGCTTCAGCATGTCGGCGCGGATCGCGTCGATCTTCTGGGTGAACTCGTCGCGCATCGCGTCCACGCGCTCCATCGACTGCCTGGCCGCGGCAAAATCCTTCGCATCCAGCTGACGAAGCAACTGGGTTGATTGCTCGCTCAGCTGTTTGCGCGTCTCATCGATCGCGTTCTCGATCCGGTCGTCGATTCGTCCCAGCGCGGCATTGTCGGATGGCGTTGTCGGGTCGTCGATGATGGCATTGATGAGCTTGCGCGCCGCTTGCCCCTCCCGTTCGACCTCGGCGTCTGCCGCCTGGTATGCCTTCAGGCGAGCGGCATAGCCCTCCTCATCGGGCTGCGGCTGCATCTTCGCGATCATCATCCTCCGCATCGCTATTGCACGCTCGAGCGACTTGATGTTGGCCCGCGCAAGATGGTCATAGGCCGGGAAATATTTGTCGTTGAGCTCGTCGAGGAGATGGCCGACCGTGCCTGCCATGAACGCGGAGACAGCCGAGGTGAGCACCATCAGCACGATGAGGCCGACGGCGATGCCGACGATCTTCCGCCTGATCGATGGCCGGAACATCCAGGTCATGGGCGCAAAACGTGTGGCTGGGGGAGCTTGCATCTCGGCAGAATGCATCAAACCCGGCCATTACGCCAACAGATCATCGTCGAAAACGCAGAGCGGGCGGTTCACGCCGAGTCGTTTCCCCGCGATCATGCCCGGGCTTGACCCGCATCCACGCCTTTCTTTTCGATTGCCAAGACGTGGGTGGCCGGGACAAGCCCGGCCATGACGAGCCATTCTTGTTCGCTAGCCCGCCGCGTTGCGCTCAAAAATCATGTCGATTGCCTTGGCAAACCCTTCGTCCTCGTTGGTGGCCGTGACCAGCTTGGCCCGCGCCTTGATCTCGTCATGGGCGTTGCCCATCGCGATCGACAGGCCGCTGGCCGCGAACATTGCGAGGTCGTTGGCCATGTCGCCGATGGTGGCGACCGCATCGACGGGAATACCGAGCCGCTGCGCCATCGTGGCGACGAAGGTGCCCTTGTCGCAGCCCGGCGGGGTGATATCGAGATAGTAGTTCTGCGAGCGCACGGCGGTGGCCTGGTCGCCGAGCGCTTCGCGCATGTCAGCCTCGCAGCGCCTGAGCAGCTCGAAATCCGAACTGGCGCCGACGATCTTGCAGGCCCGCGCGACGTATGGCCCGAAATCCCTGACCACAGTCGGCTCGCTCCGGATCGCCCGCACCTCGTGCGGCACATATTCGCCGTCGCCACTGCGCGTGAACCAGGTGTCGGGTGTGAACAGCCAGATGTCGACGCCGGACCGCTCCAGCATCTCGATGCTGCGCTCGGCGGCGGCCGCCGGGATCAGATGCTGTTCGATCGGATGCATCTGCGGGTCGACGATGACGCTCCCATTGAACGCGCCGATCGGCAGCGTGATCGCGAGCGGCTCGATCAGGAAGCGCATGCCGATGGTTGGACGGCTGGATGTGATGGTGAAGCCGACGCCGGCGGCGTGGAGCCGACGCGCGCCGTCCCTGGCGGCGTCGGTGAGGGTCTTGTCCTTGGTCAGCAGGGTGCCGTCGACGTCGGAGACGACGAGCGCGATGCGGGTCATGCGGGCTGTCCGGTTGGAGAGGTGGCGGGCGCAAGCTGCAATTGGCGCAGGACGTCGTCGACGATCACGTCGACCGGCGCATCGATTGACGCGGCGATGACGCTTTCGTCGGCGGTCGGCGGCTGCAGCGTCTGAAACTGGCTGGTCAAAAGCCCGGGGGGCATGAAATGGCCTGTCCGCAGCGCCAGCCGGCGCGCGATCAGGGCCTCGTCGCCCCTGAGATAAACGATGCGGACGTCTTTTCGTCCGTGGACGAGGACGTCGCGATAGGCGCGTTTCAGCGCGGAGCAGGCGATGACAACAGGCGAGCCGGCCTCGCAGCTCCGATCGATCTCGTCGGCGATGGCTTTCAGCCACGGCCAGCGATCGTCGTCGGTCAGGGGAATGCCGGCGTGCATCTTGGCGACATTGCTTGGGGGATGAAATTTGTCACCGTCCTCGAAACGCCAGCCAAGGCGCTGCGCCAACGCTTCCCCGACCGTGCTCTTGCCTGAACCGGAGACCCCCATCACGATCAGTGCGCAGGGGGTCATGGGTCAAGCGTCCGCCACTTGCGGCCATCCCGTTTCATCAGTTCGAATGCCCCCTCAGGTCCCTGGCTGCCCGCCGCGTAGAATTCCAGGCCATCGGCGCCCGCCTTCTTCCAGGCATCGAGGAACGGCTGCACGGCCCGCCAGCCGGCTTCGACGCCGTCGGCGCGCTGAAACAAAATGTTGTCGCCGATCATGCAGTCATAGATCAGCGTCTCGTAGCCGGTCGAGGGCTCGGCCTTGAAATAATCCTTGTAACGGAACTTCATCTCGACCCCGCTGGCCATCACGGCCGGGCCGGGGACCTTCGTGTTGAACTGCAGCGTGATGCCCTCGTTGGGTGCGATGCCGACCACGAGATAGTTTTCCGCGAGCTTTTCCACCGGCGTGCAGGCGAACATCGAGAGCGGCGCCTGGCGGAATTTTATCGCGACCTCGGTACGCTTGTGCCCGAGCGCCTTGCCGGTGCGCAGATAGAACGGCACGCCGGCCCAGCGCCAGTTGTCGATGGTCAGTTTCAGCGCGACGAAAGTTTCGGTGACGCTGTCCGGCCCGACATCGTTGATGCGGCGATAGTCGATGATCTCTTCACCATTGACGCCGCCGGCGGTGTACTGGCCGCGCACCGAGTTCTTCAGCGCCTCGGCCTCGCTCGGGACCTGGATCGCCGCGAGCACTTCCGCCTTTTCCGTGCGCACGGTGTGAGCGTCGAACCGCGCCGGCGGCTCCATCGCGACCAGCGACAGCAGCTGAAACAGATGGTTCGGCACCATGTCGCGCAGCGCGCCGGTCTGGTCATAGAAGTTGCCGCGATGGCCGACGCCGAGATTCTCGTCCACCATGATCTGCACGTGATCGATGTGATGCCGGTTCCAGATCGGCTCGAACATGCCGTTGGCGAAGCGCAGCACCAGGATGTTCTGCACCGTCTCCTTGCCGAGGTAATGATCGATCCGGTAGATCTGATGCTCGTCGAGGATCTTGAGGAGCTGTGCGTTCAGCGCCTCGGCGGATGCAAGATCAGTCCCGAACGGTTTTTCGACCACCAGCCGCCGCCACGCGCCGCCGTCCTCCTTGACGAGGCCGGTGCGGCCGAGCTCGCGCGCGATCGGCGCAAATGCATTGGGTGGCGTGGCAAGATAGAACAGGCGGTTGCCGCCGGTATTGCGCGCGGCTTCGAGCTTTTCTAGCTGCTGTTTCAGCCCGTCGAACGACTCCGGTTCGGCGGGATCGGCGGCGACGGCGGTGACGCATGAGAACAGTTTTTCAGCGACGCGGTCATCGACGCGGCGGGTCGCGAATTCGCGCAGGCCCTTCATCAGGCTGTCGCGCAGTGCGCCATTCTGCATCGGCCTGCGGGCCACGCCGACAACGCAGAACGGGTCCGGCAGCAGGCCGGTTGCTGCGAGGTTATAAAGCGATGGGATGACGAGGCGGTGTGTCAGATCACCGGTGGCGCCGAAAATGACGAAGGCGCAAGGCTCGGGCTTGCGTGGTGCTGGCTGCTGGCCGTCCGGCATCGGTTTCAAGCCTTCTTGGCAGCCGCATCATGCGGCGGCTCCTTGTGGCCCCCAAAACCCTCGCGCATCGCCGACAGAATTTTTTCGGCGAAGGTGTGATCCTGGCGCGAGCGGAAGCGCGCGAACAGCGCGGCGGTCAACACTTCGGCCGGCACCGCCTCATCGATCGCGGCATTGACCGTCCAGCGGCCCTCGCCGGAATCCTCGACGAATCCCGAATAGCTCTGCAGCGTCGGATTTTTCGCCAGCGCCGAAGCGGTGAGGTCGAGCAGCCAGGACGGGATCACACTGCCGCGCCGCCACACTTCGGCGATGTCGGCAAGATCGAAGTCGAAGCGGTGCTCGGCCGGCAGCTTCTCGCTGGCCGCGTTCTTGAGGATGTCAAAACCCTCGGCATAAGCCTGCATCAGGCCATATTCGATGCCGTTGTGGATCATCTTGACGAAATGTCCCGCACCCACGGGACCCGCATGGATGTAGCCCTGCTCGACGCGGGGATCGCGGCCCTCCCGTGACGGCGTCGCCGGAATCTCGCCGCGGCCGGGCGCGAGCGCCGCAAAGATCGGATCAAGACGGTCGACCACCGCCTTCTCGCCGCCGATCATCATGCAATAACCGCGATCGAGCCCCCAGACGCCACCGGATGTGCCGACATCGAGATAGTGGATGCCGCGCGGCTGCAGCGCCTTGCCGCGCCGTACGTCGTCCTGCCAGAACGCGTTGCCACCGTCGATGATGACATCGTCCGCCTGCATCAGGGTCGACAGCGTTTCGATCGTTGCTTCCGTGATCTGTCCCGCCGGCAGCATCACCCAGGCAGTGCGGGGCTTTTCCAGCTTGGCGACGAATTCTTCCAGGGTGGTTGTGCCAACCGCACCTTCGGCGACGAGCGTCGCAACGGACTTCGGATCTTTGTCGTAGACGACGGCCGAATGCCCGCGCTTCAGGAGGCGGCGAACGATGTTGCCGCCCATCCGCCCCAGGCCGATCATGCCGAGCTGCATTTTCTTGTCCTTGTTCTCAGTTCAAAGCTTCGGAGATCGCATCGTCCAGCAGCTTCAGTCCGGATTTCAGATTGCCTTTCAGATGCACGCGCAGGGCGCGGCGGCCGCGTTCGGTCAAAACGTCGAAATCGCCGCGCGCCTGCGCCGCCTTGATGACGCCAAAACTCGCTTGCTGTCCGGGGATCGCAAGATCGCTTGCATCGTCGGCGGTGATCTGCAGGAAGACGCCTTCGTCGGGGCCGCCCTTGTAGGCCTGTCCGGTCGAATGCAGGAAGCGCGGGCCAAATTGTGCGCACGTAGCGAGACGGCGTTGATCGCGAACCGCGAGCCGCACCACCTGCAGGGTATCGATATGCGCAGCGTTGTGCTCGACATAGGCGAGCAGCGCGACATAGTCGCCGTCATGGGCGCGGGCGAGGTGCGCCTTCAGCCATGACGCCAGGCTGCCGTCGGCGCCCTTCTCGCGCAACGCCGCCACGTTGGCGTCGTCGGTATAGAGATCGGCCTCCGGCGTGGACAGCGCCGGCGTCTCGGCCGGCAGCGCGCCGGTCTTTTCGAACGCGGCGGTCAGTTCGCGCGTCTTGATTTTTGCCGATTCGACGTCGGGCTGGTCGAACGGGTTGATGCCGAGAACGCTGCCGGCCACGGCGGTCGCGATCTCGAAGCGGAAAAATTCCTGGCCGATGTGGTCGGCGGATTTCATGACGATCCGGACCACCGGATGGCCGGCCTGCTCCAGTGCGGCGAGCTTCTCGTCGTGCTCGGGATCGGACTCGTCCTCTGTCCTGATGTCGATGAAGAAGCGGTCGCTGCCGTAGACCGAGGTCTCGCCCAGCGGCTCGCCGTCGACCGGGATCAGGCCCTTGCCTTCCTTGCCGGTGGATTCGGCGATCAGCTGCTCGGCCCAGGCGCCGAAATCGGCGACGGCGGCCGACGAGACGATCGTCACCTTGTCGCGTCCTTCGAGCCCGGCGAGGCCGATGGCGAGGCCAAGCTTGACGCCCGGATTTTCCGCCGGCGGCACGTCCGGCCCGCAGGAGCGCGCCATGGCGCGTGCATGCTGGATCAGGCCCCGCACGCTGATGCCCGCGGTCGCCGCCGGCACCAGTCCGAACGGCGACAGCACCGAGTAGCGGCCGCCGATCGTCGGATCGCCATAGAACACGCGCGCATAACCGAGCTTCTTGGCGGCCTTCTCCAGCGAGGAGCCGGGATCGGTCACGGCAATGAAGCGGTGACCGGCCTGGTCGGCGCCGATCGCCTCTGCGACGCGGGCGAAGAAGTAGTCCTTCATCGCATTCGGTTCGGTGGTGCCGCCCGACTTCGAGGAGACGATGAACAGCGTGCGGGCGACGTCGATCTTCTGTTCGAGATGGCGCACCTGCGCCGGGTCCGTCGAGTCGAGCACGTGCAGTTTCGGGAAGCCGGATTTTTTGGCAAAGGTTCTGGCCAGCACCTCCGGCCCGAGGCTCGATCCGCCCATGCCGAGCACGACCGCGTCGGAAAATTTCTGGCCCTTCACCCGCTTGGCGAAATCCTCGTAGTCCGCGATATCGGCCACGGCCGGGCTGGTCAACCAGCCGAGCCACTTGTCCTCGTCCTGGCCGGTCCAGACCGAATTGTCGCGCTGCCACAGCCTGCGTACCTTGGCCGAGGCGCGCCATTCCTCGGCCGCCTTGTCGACGGCCTTGCCGATGCCATCGGCGAGCGACATCTGCTGGCGGTCGAGCCCCGTGCCCAGCACAACAGCGCGCTTGTGGGCGACCGCGCCATAGAGCTTGTCGGCGGCATCGGCAAATAGCTTGACGCCATCCTCGAC
>Ga0070709_10000369_pt1 | contig 27618 bp, 21 predicted proteins | sample LARL51metaG_FD_65449 | JGI IMG/M metagenome (GOLD analysis project Ga0070709, IMG submission 65449) | Corn, switchgrass and miscanthus rhizosphere microbial communities from Kellogg Biological Station, Michigan, USA - LAR L5-1 metaG | ecosystem: Host-associated > Plants > Roots > Rhizosphere ... | reverse complement strand
TCCGGCTGCGCGACGTCCCTGTGCTGCTCGTCGCCACGGTGCGCGAGGAGGACCTGGACAGCGGCCCACGCCGCTGGCTCGCCGAGATCGAGCGCTGCCCACAGGTGAGCCGGCTGCGGCTGACCGGGTTGCCCGACCCGGATATGGCCGAGCTGGTCGCCGCCGTCCTCCCGGCTGACGCCAGTGCGGACCAGGTCGCCGCGGTGGTCTCGGCCGCCGATGGCAACCCGCTATACGCGCGGGAGCTGGCCAGCGCCGGTCGCGACGGGCCACCGGCCTCGATCAGCGAGACGCTGCTCGCCCGGGCGGCCGGCCTCTCGCGGCCGGCCCGGGCAATCGCCGACCAGGTGTCCGTCGCCGACGGCGGGATGTCCCACGAACTGCTCGCCGCGACCGTCGCGCTGGACGAAGACCGGCTCCTCGCGGCGGCCAGGGAGGCGGTGGAGGAAGGACTGCTGACTCCGGCCGGCGATGGCTATGCCTTCAGCCATAGCCTGATCAGGCAGGTGCTCTACGAGGATCTGCTGCCGGGCGAGCGGCGCCGCCTGCACCGGTCCCTGGCCGAAGCGCTTGCGGCGCAGCCAGGCGCCAGCCCCGGGAGCCTGGCCCAGCACTGGCACCTGGCCGGCTGCCCGGACCGTGCCGCCGCCGCGGCCCTTGCCGCGGCACGCCAGGCGGTGTCGGCGCACGCCTACCCGGAGGCCGTCCGGCACTATGCGCTGGCCTTGGCACTGGAGTCCTGGCTGGCCGAAGCGGGCCCGGAGTTGTTCGACGAGGCGGCGCAGGCCGCGAGCTGGGCCGGGGACGCGGAGCGGGCGGCCGGGTGGATCACGGCCGCGCTGGCCCGATCTGATGCCGCTGACGTTACCGACCGGGTACGGCGGCTGGAACGGCTGGGGCGTTACCAGTGGGAAGCCGGTGATCCGCACGCCGCCGCCGACGCCAGCCAGGAGGCGGTGACGCTGTTCCCCGAGGGCGCGCCATCCCCGCTGCGCGCCCGCGCGCTCGCCGCGCTGGCGACGCACCGGATGCACCTGGGCGACTTTGACGAGGCGCTGCCGGTCGCCGAGTGGGCCGTCGCCGAGGCGCGGCGGGCGGGTGCGGACGCCGAGCAGGCCCACGGCCTGGCGACGCTGGGCGTGCTCCTGGCCCAGCGGGGCGATCCGGACGCGGGGATCGAGGCGCTGCGCACGTCGTTCAGCCTCGCGCGCGGGGCCGGCAGCATCGAGGACGTCGTCCGCGCCGCCACCAGCCACATGTACCTGTTGTGCACCGTCGGCCGCTTCACCGAGGCTCTCGAGGTGGGGCGGGCCGGGCGGGAGGCCGTCCGGTCGCTGGGCGGGCCACCCTCGCTGACCTCGGGCCTGGACAACAACAGCGCCGCGATCCTCACCGCGACCGGGCGGTGGGCGGAGGCCGGCCGGTTGCTGGCCGAACTTGTCGGCGAGCCCACCGCGAAGGCCACCAGGTACCTGGAGCTCATGCAGCTCGAACTGGCCGTCGGGCAGGGTGACGGTGCCCAGGCGGCGCGATTGGCCACGGCGTTGGTCAAGGCGCCCCCCGAGCCCAGGCTCGATGGCCCACTGCATGCCTGCCTCGCCGAGCAGGCGCTGCACGCGGGTGACCTGGGCGCGGCCACCGACGAGGTCCTGGCCGGCCTGGCCGCGCTGAAGGGCGCGGCATGGGCCGACGCGGAGATCCGCCTGCTCGCCGCCGGTGCCAGGGCCGCCGCGGACCTCGCCGTCCTGCCCGAGGTCGCGCGGCCCAGGGACATCGCGGAACTCTGGGATCAGGTGGCGGCCACGTTCGCGGACCGGGTCCAGGCCATCGTGGCGGACGGGCGAGCCGCGGAGCCGGCCATCGCCGCGTACGCGGCGCTAGCGGCCGCGGAACACGCGCGCCAACTCGGTACCGACGACCGGGCGACCTGGCGGGCCGTGGCTGACGCCTGGCACGAGGCGGGCCAGCCGTACCGGGAGGCGTACGCCCGGCTGCGTGAGGCCGAAGCCGCTGCGCGAGCCGGCCGCCGGGAGCAGGCCGCCCGGGCTCTGGAAGCCGGCCAGGCCCTGGCCCGTGGCCTGCCGTCGGCCCCGTTGCTCGGACTGGCCGGGGAACTGGCGCGGCGGGCCCGGCTGGCCCCGCGGCCCGAGCGGCCGTCGCGTACCACATCCGGCCCGGCGCGGTTCGACCTCACCGGGCGGGAAACGGAGGTGCTCGGCCTGCTTGCCAGGGGCGACAGCAACCGCCAGATCGCCCGCGCCCTGTTCATCAGCGAGCGCACGGTTGCGGTGCATGTGTCCCGGATCCTTGACAAGCTTGGCGTACGCAACCGCACCGAGGCGGCAACCGCCGGTGCCCGGCTGGCGCTGATCCGCCCGCCCGCTGCGGCCGGGGAGGCCCGACCCGAGGAGGAACGCAGTGGAACTGATCGTGCGCATCGGCAGTGACCCGACGTCCTGGGCCGTGCCAAACGCCAGCTCCGAGAGCGTAGCCAAGAATTTGGGCCAGGCTACCGAGCCGGTCGTGCTGACGGTCACCGCCCCGCTTGCCGGCCAGCTTGTGCTGTCCCACCGGGCAGTGGGCAGCGTGGCGCTCATCGACCCGCCCGGCGGCAGGGTCTGGCAGACGCATGACTGGAATCCCGGCCACGGGTCCGCGCCCACCGCGCCCCTGGTGTACCTAGCATCGCCGGCTGGCCCTGGTCAGGCTCCGGTGTACGCCGTGTCGTCCAACGTCAACAAGGCGACCGCCGTAGATGACATCGTGGCCGCGATGAAGGACGGCACGATGCTCACCTTCCAGGTCTACGACGCATCCGGTACCGGCGCCCTTGTCATCAACGGTGCCGCGCTGCCGTTTGCCGTCGTCTGTTAGCCTGCCCGGGGCCGGCGCGCCCCCGGCATCACCGAAACCCCTGGCACCAAACGGCACCCTGTGTCGCGGGCGGGATGCCGCGAAGCGTGAACTCGTGTAGACATGACGTCAGCGCGTGATTGAATGCGCGACGGGGTGCCCATGCCCCGGGGTGGGCAGCGGGCGTACGCCAACACAGGCGACGACGGAAGACCGCATGGCGCGGGAGGAATTTGTGGACTTGAAGCTGGAGCATCACACGACGGACGGGATCGAGGTCGTCGATGTCGAGGGCGAGATCGACGTCTATACCGCCCCGCGGTTGCGTGAGCTTCTCATCGACCTGGTGAACGGCGGGCACTACCAGCTCGTGGTGAACATGGAGAAGGTGGAGTTCCTTGACTCCACCGGCTTGGGCGTGCTCGTCGGCGGCCTCAAGCGCGTCCGTGCGCACGACGGCTCGCTGGACCTGGTGTGCACGCAGGAGCGCATCCTGAAGATCTTCAGGATCACCGGGCTGACCAAGGTCTTCGGCATCCACGACAGCGTGGACGAGGCCATCGCCGCCCGGAAGTCGGAGAAGTGACGCCGCACGCTCGCAGACGATGCCCACTGTGGAGATGACGTTCACGCCGCTGCCTGCGCACGTGCGCACGGCGCGGCTGGTAGCCACGGCCGTGGCGCGGCGCAGCGGCGTGCCGGAAGCCTTGCTCGACGAGGTCCGCCTCGCCGTGGGCGAGGCGTGCTCCCGCGCCGTTGAGGTGCATCAGGAGCACTGCCCGGCCGAGCCGGTCAAGGTTGCCCTGACCGGTGCCGGGGAGCGGTTCGAAGTCGTGGTGACCAACACCGCCGTCGGCGACGGCGGCATGGCATGGCCGCCGCAGCCCGCTACCGATGGGCAGGATCCGGCGGCGCTGCCCGCCGAACTCGGCCTCGCGGTCATCGCCGGGCTGGCTGATGACGTCCAGGTGTCCAGGAACGGCGATGGCCTCAGCATCCGGATGAGCTGGCCTTCCGGGCCACGGTCAGGCTGACCGGCCGCACCGGGCCGGGGCCCCTGCCCGTAGCGCGCGCTGTCGCCTGTGCAGACGCGCTGGCGGTGGGCAAGGGCGACCGATTTGTGGTTACCTTGGCTTGACCAAACGCATCGCGCTGCCCTGGCGGAACTGACCCCGCCTCGCCATCCGCTGGCGGGCATGCGTAGACTCCCGGGTCTGTCCTGGTGGCATTTGCCTTTATCCAGTGTGCTCCGCGCCTGGATGCGATGGCCGTTGCCCGGGGGGCGTTACCCGCGCGCGAAGACCCGCGCGCTTGTCGAGGAGGACTGGATGACAGGGCATAACCTCGCCGCAGGCGGCGGGGCGGTCAGTCTGGCCGGCAGCAACCTGACACTGGTTGTGGTCGTCGGAGTGATCGCGCTGCTCGCGCTTGCCGTGGCGGGCTGGCTGGTGCGGGACGTACTCGCGGCCAGCCAGGGCACGGCCAAGATGCAGGAAATCGCCCGTGCAATCCAAGAGGGCTCTGCGGCATATCTGCGACGCCAGTTCCGCACCCTCGGCGTGTTCGTTGTGCTGATTTTCTTCGTGCTGCTGCTGCTGCCCGCCGACTCGGCGGAGGTGCGGTGGGGCCGGTCGCTGTTCTTCGTGGTCGGTGCGGTGTTCTCGGCACTGGTCGGGTTCACCGGTATGTCGCTGACGGTGCGCGGCAACGTGCGGGTGGCGGCCGCGGCGCGGGAGAGCGGCGAGCGGCGCGCCATGCGGATCGCGTTCCGCACCGGTGGCGTGGCCGGCATGTTCACCGTCGGGCTGGGGCTCTTCGGCGCCGCGCTCGTGGTGCTGATCTACAAGCAGAACGCCCCGTCGGTGCTGGAGGGCTTCGGCTTGGGCGCGGCGCTGCTGGCCATGTTCATGCGAGTCGGCGGCGGCATCTTCACCAAGGCCGCCGACGTGGGCGCCGACCTTGTGGGCAAGGTTGAGAAGGGTATCCCCGAGGACGACCCGCGCAACCCTGCCACCATCGCCGACAACGTCGGTGACAACGTGGGTGACTGCGCGGGCATGGCGGCGGACCTGTTCGAGTCCTACGCCGTCATGCTGGTCGCCTCGCTGATCCTGGGCAAGGTGGCGTTCGGGAACTACGGCCTGGTCTTCCCGCTGATTGTCCCGATGCTCGGCGTCATCACCGCGGTGATCGGCATCTTCGTGGTCGCCCCGCGCAAGAACGACCGCAGCGGCATGACCGCGATCAACCGCGGCTTCTTCGTCTCGGCCGTCATATCGCTGATCCTCGTCATCGGCGCGGCGTTCCTGTACCTGCCCGACACGTTCAGCAAACTGACGGGCGTCACCGACCACAGCATCCTGTCCCATGGCGGCAACCCGCGCTGGTTCGCCATCGGCGCCGTTCTCATCGGCCTGGTCCTGGCAAGCACCATCCAGTTGCTGACCGGGTACTTCACCGAGACCAACCGCAAGCCGGTGCGCGAGATAGGCGAAAGCTCCCTGACCGGCCCTGCGACCGTGATCCTCTCCGGCATAGCCACCGGCATGGAGTCCGCGGTCTACGCCTCGCTGCTGATCGGCGGTGCCGTCTACGCCGCCTTCCTGCTCGGCACCGGCAGTGCGACGCTTGCCCTGTTCGCGGTGGCGCTGGCCGGCACCGGCCTGCTCACCACGGTCGGCGTCATCGTGTCCATGGACTCCTTCGGCCCGGTGACCGACAACGCCCAGGGCATCGCGGAGATGTCCGGGGACGTCGAAGGTGACGCGGCGCAGGCGCTCACCCACCTGGACGCGGTCGGCAACACCACCAAGGCCATCACCAAGGGCATCGCGATCGCGACCGCAGTCCTGGCGGCCACGGCCCTGTTCGGCTCGTTCCGCACCACGGTGGAAGCCGCGCTCGGCGGCGCGGCCGGGACCTTCAGCCTGTCAGTGGACAAGCCGAATGTGCTCATCGGCGTCGTCGTCGGCGCGGCGGTGGTCTTCATGTTCTCCAGCCTGCTGATCCGGGCGGTCGGCCGGGCTGCGCAGCGCGTCGTCGTCGAGGTGCGCAACCAGTTCCGCGACCACCCGGGGATCATGGACTACACCGAGAAGCCCGACTACGCGCGGGTGGTGGACATCTGCACCAAGGACTCGCTGCAGGAACTGGCCACGCCCGGGCTGCTGGCCGTGCTGACGCCGATCGCGGTCGGGTTCGCGTTCGGCTACGCGCCGCTCGGCTCCTACCTGGCCGGGGCCATCGCGGCCGGGGTGCTGATGGCGGTATTCCTCGCCAACTCCGGCGGTGCCTGGGACAACGCCAAGAAACTGGTCGAGGACGGGAACTACGGCGGCAAAGGCTCCGAGGCACACGCCGCCACGGTCATCGGCGACACCGTCGGGGACCCGTTCAAGGACACCGCGGGCCCCGCGATCAACCCGCTGATCAAGGTCATGAACCTGGTCTCCCTGCTGGTCGCCACGAGCGTGGTCAAGTACAGCCACAACGTGGGCCTGCGGACCGGCGTGGCGCTCGTCGCGGTGGCCATCGTGGTGGCCGCGGTCGTGATCTCCAAACGGCGCTCGTCCAGCCTGTCCGGCAGCGACCCGGGGAGCGGTGCCGCGGCCGTCGCGGCGGCCGCCCCGGAGGCCGTGTCCGCGCCCCAGCCGGCCGGTGAAGGCACCAACGGCACCGCCCCCGCCAGCCAGCCCCAGCAAACAGCGCCCTAGCGCCCTGCGTGCCCGAACCCCCTCATGATCACGGACGATCCCTTGCGATTTTCGCGGGGTGATCGTCCGTGATCATGGGTGCGTCGGCGACGGGTGGCGGGCGTACGCTGCTGGTGCTGCGGCACGCCAAGGCGGCGGGCGAGCCAGGGGTCAACGACATCGAGCGCCCGCTGACTGGTGGTGGCCGCCGCGATGCCAGCGCGGCCGGGCGGTGGCTGCTGTCTCGCGGCATTACGCCGGACTGGGTGCTGTGTTCCCCGGCGCGGCGCACCCGCCAGACCTGGGAACAGATACGTGCCGCGCTCGGGGAAGCGGCACCCGGCAGTGACGCGGTGAGCTTCGGGCAACGGCTCTACGACGCGGGTGCCCAGGACCTGCTTGACCTGGTCAACGAGCAGCCGGACGACGCGCACACGCTGCTCACGGTGGGCCACAACCCGGCCTCCGGGCAACTGGTCGCCTGGCTCACCGGGCGCTCCGGCATCGCCTTCCCCGCCTGCGCGCTCGCGGTCGTCCGGTTCGGCGGAAGCTGGGCCGCCGCGGCACCCGGCGGCGGGGAACTGGCCGGCCTGTGGACCCCGCACGCAGCGGAGTTAATGGGGGCCGGGCGTCCCTGATACCCGGCGGCGGTCAGCCGCCGGGCCCTGCCGCCCCGGGGGGGCGACCCCCCGGACCCCCCGCTGGCTCAAGGCCCCGCTCCTCCGTCACGGGGCCTTGGCCTCGTTGGCCTCTACCTCGTCCCTGGATACCCCGAGCAGGTAGAGCACGGTGTCCAGGTACGGCACGCTCACCGACGCGTCGGCGGCGTCCCGGACGGCCTGTTTGGCGTTGAAGGCGATCCCCATGCCCGCGGCGGCGATCATGTCGAGGTCGTTGGCGCCGTCCCCGACCGCGACGGTCTGGCTCAGCGGCACCCCCGCCTGATCCGCGAACCGGCGCAGCGCCGCCGCCTTGCCCGCGCGGTCGATCACCGGCCCGGTCAGCTTGCCGGTCAGCTTCCCCCCGGCGATCTCCAGGGTGTTGGCCGCCGCGAAGTCCAGCCCGAGGTCGGCCGCGAGGCCCTCGGTGAGCTGCGTGAATCCCCCGCTCACGATGCCGCAGCGGAATCCCAGGTGCTGCAGGGTCCTGATCAGGGTGCGGGCACCCGGGGCAAGCTGGACCTCCCCGCGCACCTCGTCGAGCACGCTGGCGTCCAGGCCGGCCAGCAGCGCCACCCGCTCGCGCAGCGAGGTCGCGAAGTCGGCCTCTCCGCGCATCGCCGCAGCGGTGATCTTGGCGACCTGCTCCGCGCAGCCGGCCCGGGCCGCCAGCAGGTCGATCACCTCGGCAGAGATCAGCGTGGAGTCGACGTCCATGACGATGAGCCGCATCGCGCGCCGGTGCAGCCCGCCGCGCTGGACCGCGACGTCGACGCACTGCTCGGCCGCCTCACGCGTGAGCGCCGCCCGCAGGCCGTCCGGGTCGGCCCCGGACACGTCGAGTTCGATGCAGGTCACCGGGCGGTCAGCGAGCCGGTCGATCCGGTCGATGTTCGCCCCGCTCGCGGCGATCCGGCTGGCGATCGCGGCGACCGCACTCGGCCGCAGCGGGCTGCCCATGACCGTGACGTGCAGCCGCCCGCGGCGCCTGGGCGGCTCACCCCACCCGGTGGTGATCTCCGCTTCCAGGTCCAGATCGGCGGCGAGGGCCCGGACGGCCCGGTGGATCCCGGTGAGGTCGGGGTCGCCCTCGCAGGCCAGCAGCACGCCGAGGACCAGGCGGCCGCGGATGACCACCTGCTCGATGTCCGCGACGGCCAGCTCGTGGGCGGCCAGTTCGGAGAACAGCCGGGAGGTGACCCCGGGCCGGTCGCGGCCGGTCAGGGTCACCAGGACGGTGGTTCGGCGAGCAGTCATCGCGCGTAACGCTACCGTCACCTGGCCCCTGTTCCTGACGAGGGGCGGTGCTGCCGCTCCCGGTGGCGCCGGAGGAGTCAAGGCAGGAGCAGATGCACGTCGCCGAACTCGTGCCAGAGATAGGAATGTTCCACCGCCGCGGCGTAGCACCTGCGGAGCAGGCCGACCCCGGCGAAAGCGTTCAGCATCAAAAGATGCGTGGAGCGCGGTTCGTGCAGCCCCGTGAACAGCGCATCTACCACCCTGGGCGGGGTTTGCGGCGTCACCAGGTGGTGCGTCCAGCCGGCGGATGCGGGCAGCGGGCCGTCCGTCCCCGGCTCCCTCGCGGCGGCCGCCGTCTCCAGCGCGCGCACGACCGTGGTGCCGACCGCGATCACCCGGCCACCGGCCCGCCGGGTCGCGTCGACCAGCCTGGCCGTGGCCGGCGGGATGTCGTAGGGCTCGGGATACGGTTCCTCGTCGCCTTCCAGCGAGGACACGCCGGTGTGCAGGGTGAGCGGCGCGATCGCCACGCCCCGCACCACAAGCCGGGCCAGTATCTCCGCGGTGAACGGCCGGCTGGCGCTCGGCATCTCGGCGCTGCCCGGCGTGGCGGCGAACACGGTCTGGTACGCCTCGGCTGGCCAGTCCGAAGCCACATAGGAGTAGTGGATGAACGAGCCGTGCCGGAGCAGGTAGGGCACCACCGCGGTGGACAGCCGCACCCGCCACAGCCGCCCGGTGACCCGCTCGGCCAGTGTCACCACCGCACCGCCGGGCAGCGGCAGCGCCTGGCCCGGCGCGCCCCCGGGGAACGGCTGGGTCGCGTGGCGGCGCACGGCCCGCAGTTCGGCCAGCCAGCTGCCGTCCGGCAGCGAGGTGGAGAAGTGCATGACCAGCCCCGGGCCGCAGCGGACCGCGGCGGGCAGCGTGGCCGAGGTGTTGACCACGAGCAGGTCCCCGGGCAGCAACAGGCCGGGCAGGTCGGTGAACGGGTGGTGGGTGATCTCGCCGGTCCGGCGCCGGCTGACCATCATCCGGACCGCGTCCCTTGGCACGCCGCGCGCCTCCGGCGGCTCGCTCGCCTCCAGGGCGGGCGGCAGCTCGAAGTCGGCCAGCACCGTCATGACGGCACCGTCATGACCGCACCGCGGGCCCGGCGACGGACGCGGCCTCCGCCTGGTCGCCGGCGGGCATGAGGTCGGCGGCACGATAGCGGCCGCTCGGCATCCGCTCGCTGATCAGCCTGCGGAACGCGGGCACCACCGACTCCGGCAGCGGCCGGTCGGAGATGTCTTCGCCGGGGAACGCGTCCTGGTGCATCTGGGTACGCAGGTCCCCCGGGTCGACCCGCCAGACCCGGACGGCGACCTCCTCGGCGGCCAGCACGTTGCAGGCCTGCTCGAGCGCGGCCTTGGCCGCGCCGTAGCCGCCCCACCCCGCGTACGCCTCGACCGCGGCGTCGGAGGTGATGCTGAGCACGGCGCCGCCGCGCTCACGCAGCGCGGGCAGCAGCATCTGGGTGAGGGCGACCGGGGCGATCACGTTCACCTCGAAGGCCGTGCGCAGTTCGCCGAGCGGGAAGTCGGAGACCGCGGGCAGCGGGCTCGGCCCCAGCGTGCCGGCGTTGTTGATAAGCAGGTCCGCGCCGCCCAGGGCCTCGGCCGCGCGGCGCAGGTCGCTGCGGTGGGCCGGGTCGGTGATGTCTCCCGCGATCGCGGTGACGACCGCTCCGGCCGGGAGCCCGGCCATGGCCGCGCCCAGCGCCGCCCCGTCCCTCGCGTCCACCACCAGGCGGTATCCGTCTTCGGCCAGGGCACGCGCGAGCGCGCGGCCGAGGCCGCGGGAGGCGCCGGTTACCACGGCGACGCGGGCCGCCCGGGTGGTGCCCGGGGTGTGGGCCTGGCTGGCGCCGTTGTCAGCATGTGTGTGGGTCATGGCAGCCACGCTAGGCGGGGGCGCCAGCGGTGGCATCGGCCGCGCGGTCCGGCTCGCCTGCGACGTTGGTCCTAGGACCGGCGCCCGATCCGCGCGGCCGCCCGCGCCGGTAACGTCGTGTCATGGGCAAGTACCGCCCCGCGGCCGGCGGGAGCTCCACCGGCCCGGCCACTGTGGGCTCGCGTGCCGCGGCGCCGGCGGGAGCGCGCGCCGCCGGCACGGCTCCCGGTGATGCGCCCGGCCAGGACGAGGTCCTCCGCCGGGTCAGCGCGGCGGTGCTCGCCGTGACCAGGGAACTGTCGGTCGGCGATGTGCTCGAGGTCATCGTGCGCTCGGTACGCTCGCTCGCGGGCGCCAGGTACGCGGCGCTCGGCGTGCCCGACGACCGCGGCTCGTTCGCGGAGTTCGTGGTGGACGGCATCTCGGAGCGGTGGCGCAAGGCGATCGGCCCGCTGCCGCGCCAGCACGGCATGCTGGGCGTCATCCTCCGCGAGGGCCAGCCGTTGCGGCTGGCCGACATCCGCGCCGACCCCCGGTTCGAGGGCTGGCCGTCGGCGCATCCCGAGCTTGCCGACATCCTCGCCGTGCCGATCAAGGACGGCGACCGCGTGCTCGGCTTCATCTTCGCGGCCAACAAGATGGCCGGCGGGGGCGGCGGGTTCACCGAGCGCGACGAGGAGGTGCTTGCGCTGTTCGCTGGGCATGCCGCGATCGCGCTCACCAATGCCCGCCTCTACGAGCGCGCCCAGCAGCTTTCCGTGCTGGAGGAGCGCGCCCGGCTGGCCAGGGACCTGCACGACGCGGTCTCGCAGAAGCTGTTCAGCATCCGGGTCAAGGCGCGCGCGGCGTCGGTGCTCGCGAGCCGGGACCCGGCCACCGGGGACACCGCCCGGGCGGCGGCCGAGATGGAGAGCGTGGCCGCCCTGGCCGGTGACGCACAGGCCGAACTGCGCGCGGTCATCGACGGGCTGGCCCCGCCGGATATCACCGAGGACGGCCTGGCCGGGTCGCTGCGCAGGTACGCGCTGCTGGCCGGGCGGGCTCATGGGGTGAAGGTCAACTTCGCCGCCGACGACCTGCCGGCGCTGGGCGCGGACCGGGAGGCCGCGCTGTACCGGATCGCCCAGGAGGCGCTGCACAACGCGCTGCGCCATTCCGGCGCGGCCGAGGTCAGCGTGTCGGTGTGCGCGGCGGCCAGGCGGGTCACCCTGGAGGTGAGCGACCAGGGCAAGGGCTTCGTGCCGGAACTGGCCGCCGGTGGCCGCGGCCTCCCGTCGCTGCGGGAAAGGGCCGCCGGGGCCGGTGCTTCGCTGCTGATCCGCTCCGCACCGGGACAGGGCACGACGGTGCGGGTGGTCATGCCGGCGGACCGCGGCGGCCGTGCTGGCCCCGACCCCGCCACCCCGCGCTCTGCTGGCTCTGACCCCGCCACCCCGCCCAAGGGGAGCCCACGGTGAGCGCGGCCGGGGCCGGGAAGATCACCGTCCTGATCGCCGACGACCACCCGGTGGTGCGGCAGGGCCTGCGCGTGCTGCTCAGCCTGCACGCGGACATCGAAGTGGTGGGCGAGGCCAGCGACGGCGCGGAGGCCGTCGAACTGGCCGCGGCGGTCGCGCCGGACGTGGTCCTGCTCGACCTGAAGCTGCCCGGCCTGGACGGGCTGGGCGTGCTGGCCGAGCTCAGGGACCGGAGCCTGCCGGCCAGGGTGCTCGTGCTCACCAGCGTGGCCGACCCCGCGTCGGTGACCGTGGCGATGCGGGCCGGCGCCGCGGGCTTCCTGTACAAGGACGTGGACCCGGACGCGCTGGTCCGTGCGGTCCGCTCGGTACACGACGGGCACACGGTCCTGGCACCGGAGGCGGCTGGCACGCTGGTGCGGTCCCGGAGCAGGCCGGCCGCGGTCGGCGGCCTCGACGCGCTGACCGCGCGGGAGCGGGAGGTGCTCGCGCAGATCGCCGAGGGCCGGTCCAACAGGGAGATCGCACGCCTGCTGAACATGTCGGAGAAGACGGTGAAAACCCACGTCAGCTCGGTGCTGGCCAAGCTCGGCGTGGCCGACCGCACGCAGGCCGCGCTGCACGCGGTGCGCAATTCACCGGCCTGAGAAAGGCATGAAAACGCCGGCCCCGCAGAGCGCCATTGTGCCCTGCCATATGACGTAGGTTCATCCTGACGGGTGCGCTGAAAGGAGCCGGATGTCGGACGAGGTGGTGCGGCTGCGGGGTGTCGGTGTCCGGCGCGGCGGCTCGATGCTTCTCCGCGACATCACCTGGACCGTCCACGCCGACGAACGCTGGGTGGTCATCGGCCCGAACGGCGCGGGCAAGACAACGCTGCTCCAGGTGGCCGCGGCCCAGTTGTACCCGACCGAGGGCACCGCCCGGATTCTCGGCGAACGGATCGGCTCGACCGACGTGTTCGAACTGCGGCCGAGGATCGGCCTGGCCAGCGCGTCGCTCGCGGACCGGGTACCGCCCGGGGAAAAGGTGATCGACCTGGTCCTCACCGCCGCCTATGCGATCGTCGGGCGGTGGAAGGAGGAGTACGACTCCACCGACGTCACCCGGGCGGTGGAGCTGCTCGACGCGCTGGGCTGCGCGCACCTGATCCGCCGCAGGTTCGGGACGCTGTCGGAGGGGGAGCGCAAACGGGTCCAGATCGCCCGCGCGCTGATGCCCGACCCGGAACTGCTGTTCCTCGACGAGCCCGCGGCAGGCCTGGACCTCGGCGGCCGCGAAGACCTGGTGCGCAGGATCGCCCGCCTGGCCGCGGACGGGACCGCGCCCACCATGGTGCTGGTGACCCACCACGTCGAGGAGGTGCCTGCCGGGTTCACCCATGCGCTGCTGATGCGCCGCGGTTCCGTGCTCGCGTCGGGCAGGCTGGACCGGGTGTTCACCGAGGAGAACCTGTCCAAGTGCTTCGGCGTGCCGCTGGCCATCGAGCACCGCAACTCCCGCTGGTCCGCCCGCACCATGCTGTAGCTCCCCGCCGGGCGCGGGGCTGGCGCTCGTCGGCCGCCCAGGTCCGCGGGCAGGGGAGATTTGCGGGGGGCGCGGCAGGGGCACAAGAGAAGTATGTGCCGTATGACCATCACCTGGGCCCGCCGGCGTCCGTGGGGGCGGCGATGAAGGGCGACCGGGTCGAGATTGTGATCGATACGGGAGGCGGCACCAAGACCTACGAGGTCGCCGCCACCCGCGCCGGCCGCCGGGTCGAGGTGATCAACCGGCGCGGGGTGTTCGAGGTCACCGAGGTGACCCGCAGTGGCGTGGCGGTGCGGACGGCCCGCTTCATGGCCAGCCGGGTGCTCGCCCTGGTCGAGCACCCCGCGGCGCGGCGCCCCGAGCGGTACCGGCGGCCCGCGGCCGGGGACAGCCCGGTGGAGTAGCCCCGGGTGACCCGGTAGGCGCGGCGCATTGATCCCAGGATTGGGAACGTTAACAGTACTGAGACCAAAACGCTACCGTTGCTTCATGGCAAGCGCGGATCTCCTGCTCCACCCCGTCCGCCTGCGGATCGTGCAGGCGTTCCTCGGCGACCGGGCCCTCACCACCAGCGCACTGGCCGCCGAACTGGCGGACGTCCCGGCGGCCAGCCTGTACCGCCACGTGGCCAAGCTGGTGGACGCCGGGGTCCTCGCGGTGGTCGCGGAGCGGCGGGTGCGCGGCGCCCTGGAGCGCACGTACGTGCTCCGGGTGAGCGCGGCGACCATCGGGCTGGATGAGATCAGCGAGATGAGCACCGATGACCACCGGCAGGCGTTCCTGGCCTTTGTCGCCGGGCTGCTCGGTGATTTCGACCGGTATCTCGCCCGGGAGGACCGGGACCTGTTGCGGGACGGAGTGGGTTACCGGCTGGCCGGGCTCTGGCTCGATGACGCCGAGTTCGCGGAATTGATGCGCGAGCTCACCCGGGTGCTCCAGCCGCGCATGGCCAACCCGCCCCGCGCGGGGCGCAGCCGCCGGATCCTCGGTTATGTCCTGCTTCCCGGTACCGATTCGGTGTCCCAGTAAAGCCGGGCGCGCAAATAGCGGCCGCCGTCCATTGTGAGCATTGGCCCGGCATCTGGCATGATCAGAGGCGATGAGCAGCCCCAGGACCCGCCGTTTTCCCGTGACCGTCACCCGCCTTCCGGTAATTCGCTGTCAGATCTGCCGGCGCACTTTGGCGTCCAGGCCAGGCGAAGCGAGCACCGTGATGACGGAGCACTACCGCCGGGAACATCCCGAAGTGCTTGACGCCGCGGCCCAGCGGCCACACTGAAAGAATCTGGTCAGGTGCCGGGTTGTGCCGGCCTGACCTGAACAATGCCGCCTTCGGCGATTCTGCTGTCGAAGGCGGGCTGGCGCGCGGTGGCCGGACCGTGCACGACCGCGCCGTCACTCAGCCTGTAGGTGCTGCCATGCCAGGGGCAGGTCAAGCACGGTTCCCCGGCGGCCCCGCCGAGCGTGCCCTGGTGCAGCGGGCCGCCCAGGTGCGCGCACCGGTCGGCGAGGACCAGCACGTCTGACCCCTGGCGGACCACCGCGAGGCTCAGATAGCCGAGCTGGCGCCGGGTCACCCGGCCGTCCGGCAGGTCGTAGATCCGGCACAGGTCGTGCCAGCCGAGCGGGGCCAGGTGCGACACGGACTCGGCGTGGCTGGCTCCCGCTCCCAGCGGGAACGCGAGGTGCCTGCCCAGATAGGCGCCCGCGGTCAAGGTGGCGAGGCCGCCGAGCGCAAGCACCCGGCCGCTCGCCTCCCGGCCGGCCGCGCGGGCCAGCAGCGATCCCGCGAACAGTGTCCACGCGCCGGCGCTGGCGGCCCCGTGCGCCAGGCCCACGCGCTGCTGCTCCCGGTGCAGTGCGGACCAGTCGGCCAGGCCGGCCGCTGCCGCCGGGACCGACCCGGCGAGGCCGAGCGCGATCAGCGCCCGGGCGGCCCGCTCCGAGCCTGGCACGAAGTCGAGCACCGCCGCCGAGGTCCAAAAGCCCATGGGAAGCCCGGTCAGCGCGGGGTGCACCGGCTGCCCGAGCCACACCCCGTGCAGCGCATCGGCCCGTGGCCCGGTGCCGACCCGGCGCCGGACCACGGCGGTGAGGGTGCGGGCGGCCGGGTCCAGGCGCTGGGCATGGCCGACCCGGCGGGCGGCCTCGGCAGGCCCCGGCACGCGTTTGCGGCCCGGGCGGGAATGGCGGGCCGGGCGGGCACGCGGAAAGAGCCTGGGGAAGGTTCGGCTCATATCCAGAGTCCTACCCGGCGGGCGCGCGCGCTACCGCCCGGCGGGTGCGGGCGGGGCGCCAGGCCGGAGGAAGCCCTGGGCCACGGCCGTGGCGATCATCGCTCGCGCGTAGCGGCCGAGCGACGCCGACCCGTCCTCGATCAAACTCACCTTGGCGAGCACCTGATCGAGGGTGACACCGTGCGCCACCCAGGTGCCGCCGCCGGTCCGCATGTTCAGCAGCATCGGCTGCAGCCGGTCCAGGGCGCGGGCGAACCGTGCCTCTTGTGTGCGCCGTTCCTCGAACTCGTCCCACAGCGCGCGCACCGCCGCGGCCTGGGGATCGGGCAGGATGGCGAAGATCCGGTCAGCGGCCGCGCGCTCGGCCTCCTCCTGCCTGGCCAGCGCCGCGCTGTCGGCGTAGACGAAGAGATCGCCGGCGTCGATCTCCACCATGTCGTGCACCACGAGCATGGCCATCACCCGGGCGAGATCGGTGCCCGGCGGCGCATGCCCGGCCAGCGTCAGTGCCATCAACGCCAGGTGCCAGGAGTGCTCGGCGGAATTCTCGTGCCTGGATCCGTCGGTGATCCGGCTCTGCCTGGCCACGGTCTTCAGCCGGTCGGCCTCGAGTACAAACCGGATCTGCCGCTCCAGCGGCTCTTCTGGCCCCATGCTCCCAGCATCCCGCGCGCCGGTGGCGCGCGGGCCGGAAGCCGTGCGGCACTGGGCTTGCGCGCGCCCGGCCACCCCCGCTGCAACCCCTCTGACCAGGCATGTCATCATGATCGTGGGGGACCCAATAGATGAATCGGGGGACCGGCTTCATCACGCCCACCCTGGCGGGACATCTGCCCGCCAGGGTGGGCCTAACCGTCGCGGTCCTCGGTCCGCAGCCGGACCAGGTGATTGCGGAACACCTGCTCCATCCGCCCATAGAAGTCGACGATCAGCCGTAGCTCGTCGTCGGAGTACCTGGTCGACAGCTCCCGCCAGTCCCGCAGTACCGGCAGGAACACGCTTGCCACGTTCCGCATGGCCTTGTCCAGGGCCAGGGTGACCACCACGCGCCTGCGGTCGTGCGGGTCCCGCTCCCGGCTGACGTAGCCCGCCTCTTCCAGCCGGTCGATCACCCCGGTGATCGAGGCGGTGGTCAGGCCGGTGGCCCTGGCCAGTTCGCCGGCCGTCATATGCCCGCTGAAGCTGAGGATGTTCAGGCAGTTCAGGTCCGTGGCGTTGATGCCGATCCGGTCGGCGGCCGCCTGGCCCATGAGCTGCATCAGGGAGCCGGTCCGGCGCATCGCCGTGGCGAAGGCCAGCTCGAGGTCGGCTCGCCCGGGTGCACCGGTGCCGGCGGCCGGCGACTCGGCCCACGGCACGTCCCAGCCGGCCGGGCCTTGCTGCCCGGCGCCGGGCTGCCAGGACCGCTCCTGGACCGCGGCCATGTCGACGGCGTCCCCCTGCCCGGCGTTGCCCTGCCCGGCGTCCCCTTTCGCGGCGTCCGCCTGACCGGCGTCCCCTCTCCTGGCGTCTCCCTGCCCGGATCCTTCAGACATGTTTCACCTCCTTATTATCTAATTAAACTAGATATCTGGCTCACGAGATGATAGCTTCCCTAGTGTAGTTCAGATACCTCCTGGTAAGCGGAGAACGACGATGACTTCGGACGCTCAGATCCTGGCACCTCCTGCTGCTGCGGGCGAGGGTGCCGACCCACGCCGCTGGCTGACACTCACGATCCTGCTGCTGGCCGCGTTCATGAACCTGCTCGATGTTTCCATCGTGAACATCGCAATCCCATCCATACAGCGCGATCTGCACGCCAGTTACGCGGATGTGCAGTGGGCGCTGGCCGGGTACACGCTGGCCTACGCCCTGGTCCTGATCACCGGCGGCCGGCTCGGAGACACCTTCGGGCGCAAGCGGCTGTTCATGATCGGCGTATCGGGCTTCACGATCATGTCGGCACTGTGCGGGGCGGCGCAGAGCCCCGGCCAGCTCATCGCCTTCCGGGTCGTCCAGGGCGCCATGGGGGCGATCATGGTCCCGCAGGTGCTGGCGGTGATCCAGGTCATCTTCCCGCCCCGCGAGCGGATCAAGGCACTGGCCGGCTTCGGGATCACCGCGGGCCTCGGCACGGTGAGCGGGCCACTGCTCGGCGGGCTGCTCATCCAGCACAACCTGTTCGGCCTGACCTGGCGGCCCATCTTCCTGATCAACGTCCCGGTCGGGATTCTGGCCGTGATCTTCTCGGCGGTGCTGGTCCGCGAGTCGCGCTCCCCCCGGCCGCCGCGGCTGGACCCGGTCGGCGTCGTCCTGGTCAGTGCGGCGCTGCTGCTCCTGCTGTACCCCCTGGTGCAAGGCCGGCAGCTCGGCTGGCCCGGCTGGACATTCGTGTCCATGGCCGCTTCCGTGCCGGTGTTCGCCCTGTTCGTCTGGTGGGAGCAGGTCAAGACGCGCCGGGACGGCTCCCCGCTGGTGCCACTGCGGCTGTTCAGCCGGCGTGAGTTCAGCGTGGGCATGGCCATCGCCATGACGTTCTTCCTGGGGATCGCCTCGTTCGGGCTGGTGCTGACCCTGTTCCTGCAGCTTGGCCTGGGCTTCACCCCATTGCACGCCGGGCTGACCTTCCTCCCCTTCTCCCTCGGAGTGCTGGTCTCCTCGGGTGCCGCCGCCCGGCTCGCCCCCCGGTTCGGCCGTGGCGTCACCATGGTCGGCGCACTCATCATGGCCGCGGCCATGGCCAGCATCCTCGTGGCCGTCCATCACTACGGCGCCGCGGTGACCACCTGGGAGCTGGTGCCCGGCCTGGTCGGGGCGGGGCTCGGTCTCGGTGCCGTGATCGCGCCGCTGGCCGACATCGTGCTTGACCGGGTGCCGCACCAGGACGCGGGTTCCGCCTCGGGCGTGTTCAACACCGGCCTGCAACTCGGCAACTCGATCGGGATCGCGCTGATCGGCGTGATCTTCTTCGCGCTGCTCGGCACCCAGTCCGGCGCGGCGGCGAACACGGTCGCACCGGCGCTGCGGTCCGGCGCGGTGGCCGCCGGGGTTCCTGCCCGGGACACGGGGGCGCTCGTGACCCAGTTCCGCACCTGCCTGCACGACCGGCTGGTGGCCGCCGACCCGACGGTCACCCCGGCGTCCTGCCGGCCGCGCGCGGGTGAGGTGCTCCCGGCCGCGGTGCACCCTGTGCTCGCCCGGGCCGGGGCGGCCGCGGTGCGCAGCGACTTCGCCGCGTCGGCCGCCCGCACGCTGTGGTTCCAGGTCGGCGTGTTCGGCCTGTCGTTCCTGCTGATGCTGGCCTGGCCACGCGGCGCGGGCCGCAAGGCCGACGGGAGCGCCGACGGTAGCGCGGCGGCGGGCCACGCCACGCCGGTCGCTGAGCCCAGCACGGCGGATGTGGTCACGGTAGCGGCCGTTCCCGCCGGGCAGGCCGTTCCCGTGGGGCCGGCCGGTCCCGCGGAGCCGGAACAGGCCAGCTGACCTGCGCGAATAAAAGACAAGGGGCAGCCGGGGATTCCACCAGTCCCCGGCTGCCTATGTTTCCCCTGCCCTGGATGGGCGCGATCAGTCGTAGGTTTCGCAGAACGGGCCGCTACGGTCAGTCGTCGGCCTCGGCGATGGCCGCGTGCACCTCGTCGCGGCGGACGGCCAGTTCGGCCTCGTACTTGCGCCGGTCCACGTCTTCGGCGATCCGCTCGTCGTCGGCCATCAGGGCTTCCAGGTCGGTGTTTGCCGCGTCAAGAACCCCCAGGTCGGCGTAGGCCTGCTGGACCTTGGGCCCCCACAGCCCGATGTCCCTGACACACGGCACGATCCGGCTGAACAGCAGGGCGCGGAAGGCCTGCTGGACCGGGGAGTGCTCGGTGAACTCCAGGCACTCGTCCACGTCGAAGCCCATCCGCTCCCACACCTCCTGCGCCCGGAACCTGTTGCGCATGAGGTAGCAGCCCTCGACCACGAACTCCTCGCGCTCGGCCCGCTCGCCGGCGGTCAGCTCGCGGTAGTAGTCGCGCAGCGCGAGGCGGCCGAAGGCGACGTGCCGTGCCTCGTCCTGCATCACATAGGCAAGCAGTTGCTTGACCAGCGCGTTCTGGGCCATGTCCCGGTGCACACCGAATGCGGCGAGCGCCAGCCCCTCGATGAGGACCTGCATGCCGAGGTAGGGGAGGTCCCAGCGGGAGTCGTTGAGCGACTCGGCCAGCAGCTTGCCCAGATCGCTGTTCATCGGGTAGTAGAGGCCGACCTTGTCGCGCAGGAACCGCGAGTACAGCTCGACGTGCCGCGCCTCGTCCATGGTCTGGGTGGCGGCGTAGAACTTGGAATCCATGTCCGGCACGGACTCGACGATCCTTGCCGCCACGGTCATCGCGCCCTGCTCGCCGTGCAGGAACTGGCTGAACAGCCAGGCACCCAGGTGATGCCCGAGTTCGTCGCGCTCCTTCTCGTTCAGGATCTCCCACTGCCGCGAGCCGTAGATCGGCACGAACTCGTCCGGGGTCTCCATGATGTTGGTCGGGTCCACCGGCAGATCCCATTCGATCCGCTTGGTGGCGTCCCACTGCTTGTCCTTGCCGCGCTGGTACAGGTCGAGCAGCCGCTGCCGGCCGTCGTCGTACTCCCAGCTGAAGCGGGTGGCGCCGGCGGCGGGAACGTCCCAGGTGCCGGGCTCGACGGGGATTGTGTATGCGTCATAGGTGCTCACGCTGGCTCCCTGGGTGGGCGTCTTGCCCACATATTACTGGTTGGTATAAAAGCGCTCTATACCTCGCTCGCCCCACCTTGGCGCTCTTATTTGCGGCAATACGCTGCCCGTGGTCACAGACAGACCGATGGTTCATGCCCCGCGTGGCTGGCCGGCTCGAGCTGGAACGTGGAGTGGCCGACGTCGAAGTGGCCGTGCAGACAGGCTTGGAGGGCGTCGAGCATGGCCGCGCTGCGGCCGTTGGCGAGCACGCCCGGGTCGACCACCACGTGCGCCGAAAGCACGGGCAGGCCGGAGGTGATGGTCCAGGCGTGCAGGTCGTGCACGCCCACGACGCCGTCCAGCGCGGTCAGGTGGGTGCGGACCTCGGTCAGGTCGATGCCCCGGGGGCTGGCCTCGAGCAGCACGTCCACGGCGTCCCGCAGCAGCCGCCAGGTGCGGGGCAGGATGAGCAGGGCCACCGCCAGCGAGGCGATCGGGTCCATCAGGGTGAATCCGGTCGCCGCGATCACGATCCCGGTGCCGATCACCGCGATGGCGCCGAAGGTGTCCGAGGCGACCTCAAGGAAGGCGCCACGGACGTTCATGCTCTCCGCCTGCCCGTGCCGCAGCAGCAGGAGGGACACCCCGTTGCCGGCCAGCGCGACCACCCCGAAGACGATCATGAGCCCTGGCGCTACCTCGGGTGGTGCGGCGAACCTGCGGGCGGCCTCGACCCCGATGAACACGGCCATGCCGAGCAGCAGCAGCGCGTTGGCCGTCGCGGCCAGGATCTCGGCGCGGGCGTACCCGAACGTGGCCCGGTCGGTGGCGGGCCTGGTGGCCACGTACGCGGCGAGCAGCGACAGGCCCACACCTGCCGCGTCGGCGGCCATGTGCGCGGCATCGGCGAGCAGGACCAGGGAGCCGCTCACCACGGCGCCGCACACCTCGGCGACGGCGATCCCCAACGTGATCGCCAGCACGGCACCCAGCCTTCCCCGGTGCCGCCCCGTCGCCGTGAGCACGTGCCCGTGCCCGGATCCCATTCCTGTTTCCCCTTCCACCGGTGCCTGGCCCTGCTATTGCCAGGCTAAAGCCAGATTCCAGCGGAGATCTCTACCCGGGTTCTTCCCACCACGGCACGGTTCTGTCCCGTGGGGAGCCCCCCGGGGATGGCCCTTCACAAGCCGTCCGCGGGCCGGCCCCGCCACAACGTGAGTAAGGGGTTCAGCCCTCGGAGTTGGGCGGGGATTCGCCGGCCGCGAGGAGTTCGTAGGCGGGGTTGATCATGATGGGGCCGCTCTCGCGGATGCCGACGGAACCGCGGAACCGGACCCGGGCCCCGCAGACGATGCCGGGGATGTGCGAGCGCCCGTAGAACAGCGCGGTCAGGTCGCCGGTCGAGTCGGAGATCTCGCAGGCCAGCACCGAACTCTTTTCCACGGGGCGGATCTCGACCGCGCGGACCCGGCCCTCGACGGTGACGCGTCCCGGAGCCTGGATCGAGCCGATCGGCTTGACCCCGGGGGACGGGGCGGGGCGTTCGTAGCTGGCCTGGCCCGCCTTGACGGTGTCCGGCGCGGATTCGCCGCGTCGGCGGAACCGGCGGCCCGGCAGCAGGCCGCGCATGGCCGAGGCGGGCGGGGACGGGGCGGCCGGCTGGCCGTCCTCCCGCCCGGCCTCGCCCGCTCCGGCGGCGATGGCTCCCGCCGCGTGGTCCACCGGTGCGGCCTTGCCGTCGCCCGCCGTGGCGGCGGTCCCCGTGACGGGTGCCTTCTCGTCCCGGGCGGCCTTGCCGTCCGGGGCAGTCTTGCCATCCGCGGACGTCCTGCCGTCGGGGGATGGCTGCACGGTCGCCGGAGCGGTGGTCTTGCCGTTCATGGCGGCCTGGCGGGTGCGCAGCACCTCCAGGCGGTTGCGGACGTCGAAGGGCACGATCGTGGCCGAGCAGTGCGGGATGCGGCTCACCACGGCCGCGATCTTGTCCGCGGTGCGGTCGTGCAGCAGCCGGCCGAGCAGCGGTGAGTAGCTGCGCCTGGGCAGCACCGCGGTGACGTGCGTGCCGGGCGTGGCGGCCTCGGCGCTGACCAGTTCGGCCGCGGCGCGGGCCAGCCGCCGGTCCGGGCAGTCGATGAAGTCGAGCACGATGCCCCGGTCGGCGCGGGTCCACTCCTCGCGCAGCGCTTCCGCCTCGGCGGTGTCGATGACGAAATGGACCGCGCGCAGCGTGGTCGGCCGCAGGCTCCGCGCGTACCGCATGGCCGCGAGCGTGGCCAGGTCGAAGCTGTCTACCAGGAGGAACACCGTGCGCCGTGGGTAGTTGGGCTGCTCCGGCGGCTTCTTCCGCTCGCCGATCCGCTCGAGTACCTCGGCCTCCATCTGGTACTCCTGGTTCAGCCGGATGAAGGCGAACCACAAGATCGGGAAGAGCACCACCACCAGCCAGGCGCCTTCGGTGAACTTCACTATTGCGAAGATCGCGACGACGACCGCCGAGAGTCCGCCGGCCGCGGCGTTGATAGCCCGCTTGTGCCGCCAGCCGGGTTCCTGGAGCCGCTTGTGATAGCGGGCCATGCCGAAGCCGGCCATGGTGAACGCCGTGAACACGCCGATGGCATACAGCGGGACCAGGCTGTTGACGTTCGCGTCCCTGACGATCACCAGGGCCGTCGAGACGATGGTCAGCCCGATGATCGCGTTCGAGAACACCAGCCGGTGCCCGCGTTTGAGCAGCCAGCGGGGGAGGAAGGCGTCCCCTGCGACGTAGCTGGCGAGGAACGGGAACCCGTTGAAGCTGGTGTTGCCGCCGGTGTAGAGGATCAGCGCGGTCGCCGCCTGCACGACGAAGAACATGATGTGGCCGACGCCGCTGCCGAAGATCAGGTTGGCCTCCTGGGCCAGCACGGTCGGGTAGCCGCTGGTCCTGGGGATCGCGTGGGTCACGTGGGCCATCCAGGAGATCCCCGCGACGAGGAAGCCGAGGATGATGCCCTCGGCGACCAGCACCTGGCGGGCGTTGATCCCCTCCGGGGGCCGGAAGGCGCCCACCGCGTCCGAGACCGCTTCGATGCCGGTCAGCGAGGCACCACCGTTGGCAAACGCCCGCAACAGCGTCAAGGTCATCGCGAACGTGATGATGCCGGTCGTGCCGGACCCGACGTGGACCGTGCCGCTTATCTGCTGCACGTCCTGCGGGTGCAGGTTGCCCAGGACCTCGCGGGTCAGCCCGACCACGATCAGCAGGATGACCGCTACGGAGAACAGGTAGGTGGGCACCGCGAAGATGCGCCCGGCTTCCTTGATCCCGCGCAGGTTGCCGTAACACATGAGCAGGATCACGCCGACCGTGATCTCCAGGTGCCACGGGCCGAGCGACGGGAAGGCGGAGACCACCGCGGCGGTGCCGGCCGAGATCTGCACCGCCACGGTGACTATGTAGTCGATGAGCAGCGCCACGGCGGCGACCTGAGCGACCTTGGGCCCGAAGTTCTCCCTGGCCACAACGTAGGAGCCGCCAGGCCTGATGTAGACCATCACCACTTCGCGGTAGGACAGCACCACCAGCGTCATCACCACGAGGATGACCAGCGTCATCGGCAGGATGAGGGTGAAGGCCGTGAGCCCCGCCAATGGCAGCAGCGCGATGAGGATCTCCTCCGGGCCATAAGCGGAGGAGGAGATGCCATCCGGTGAGAGCACGCCCAGGGCGAGTGGCTTGGACAGGCGCTGGTTACGTAGTTCCTCGTTGACCATCGGCGGCCCGAGCAGGCGGCGCTTTACCGAGTACCAGAAGCCCTCGGGCACGTCACCGCCGCCGCCCAGGAACTCGACTGCGTTGCGTATGGCCACGTCCCACTGTCCCGTCGATCGCAAGTGCTCTCGTGGCCTTCATACCATCGTTTGCCTGCGCTTTGTCCATGGGCATAGCGGGACCGCGTCAATGCCGCCGCGGGGGACGGCGCACCAGCTGGCAAAGCGCATGGTCGTGCCGGAGGCGCGCTGGATAGCACCGCGGCAGCCGGCTGCGGCGTAATGCTGCCGGTTAACCGAGCGTGTCTGACGACAGGAGCTCGTACGCGGGGTTCACCATGACTGTGCCGGTGGCTTTCACCCCCACTCTGCCGCGAAGCTGGATCATGGTCCCGGGCTCCACGCCCGGGATGTGGGTGCGCCCGTAGAACAGCGCGGTGATCTCGCCGGTGGTGTCGGTCACCTGGCAGGCGAGGACACAACTGTGATCCACCGGGCGGATCTCCAGGCTGTGTACCCGGCCCTCCACCGTGGCCCGGCCGTTCCTGGTCAGGGACGCGATCGGGGTGACACCCGGGCGCACGGCGGGCTGGTCGTGCGTGGCGATCTTCACCTCCGGCTTGGCGGGGGACGGCGCGTTGCCCACCTGCCGCTCGTGCAGCACCTCGATACGCGCCTCGACGTCGAACGGGATGATGGTCGCGGCGCTGCGCGGAATCCGGCTCACCACCCGGGCGATCTTGTCGGCGGTCTGGTCGTGCAGGAGCCGGCCGAGCAGGGCCGGATAGCTGCGCCGGGGCAGCACGACCGTCACGTGCGTGCCGGGCTCGCCGGCCTCCTTGGCGACAAGCTCGCCCGCGGCCCGGGGCAGCCTCCGGTCCGGGCAGTCGATCAGGTCGAGCGGGATGCCGCGGTCCGCGCGGAGCCACGCGTCGCGCAGTTCCTTGGCCCGGTCGGTGTCGATCACGAAGTGCACCGCCCGCAGCCCGGTGGGCCGCAGGCCGCGGGCGTAGCGCAGCGCAGCGATCGTCGCCAGGTTGAACTCGTCGACGAGGACCAGGACCGTCCGGCGGGTGTAGTTCGGCGGATCCGGGACCTTCCGGCCGCCGATGTTCTCCAGTACCTCGGCCTCCATCCGGTACCGGCGGTTGAGCTGGATCAGCAGGTAGACCAGGAGCGGGAAGATGATCACGATGAGCCATGCGCCCTCGGTGAACTTCACGATCGCGAAGACCACCACGACGATCGTGGTGAGCACGCCCGCCGAGAAGTTGATCACCAGCTTGTGCCGCCAGCCGGGCTCCTTGTTTCGCTGGTGGTACCTGGCCATGCCGAACCCGGCCATCGAGAACGCCGTGAACACGCCGATCGCGTAGAACGGCACCAGCCGGTTGACGTTCGAGCCGACGAACACGAGCAGGGCGACCGCCGGGATCGTCAGCACGATGATCCCGTTGGAGAAGACCAGCCGGTGGCCGCGTTTGGTCATCCACCGCGGCAGGAAGGAGTCCTCGGCGACGAAGCTGGTCAGGAACGGGAATCCGTTGAAGCTGGTGTTGCCGCCGGTGTAGAGGATCAGCGCGGTCACCGCCTGCACCACGTAGAACATGACGTGGCCGATGCCGTTGCCGAACACCAGGTTGGCTTCCTGCGCGATCACCGTCGGGTAGCCGCTCACGTGCGGGATCGCGTGGGTCACGTGTGCCAGCCAGGAGATCCCGGCGACCAGGGTGCCGAGGATGATGCCCTCGATCACCAGCACCCGGCGGGCGTTGATGCCCTCGGGCGGCTTGAACGCGCTGACCGCGTTGGACACCGCCTCGATGCCGGTCAGCGACGAGCCACCGTTGGCGAACGAGCGCATCAGCGTGAAGATCACCACGAGGAGTGCTACCCCCTGGGCGCCCGAGCCGATGGGGACCGTGCCGGAGATGCTGTGCACGTCCTGCGGGTGCAGGCCGCCCATGATCTCCCGGAGCAGCCCGACCACGATCATCAGGATGACGACGGCGGTGAACAGGTAGGTGGGCAGCGCGAACGCCTTGCCCGCCTCGCGGATGCCGCGCAGGTTGCCGTAGCACATGATGAGCACGACGCCCACCGAGATCGGCTTGGTGTAGGGCCCGAGCACGGGGAACGCGGACACCACGGCCGCGGTCCCGCCGGCCACCTGGACGGCCACGGTGACCACGTAGTCGATGAGCAGCGCCACCGCGGCGACCTGGGCGATGCGCGGGCCGAAGTTCTCCCTGGCCACGACGTACGAGCCGCCCGCCCGGGTGTAGACCGTCACCACCTCGCGGTAGGACAGCACCACCAGGGTCATCACGAACAAGATCACCCCGGTCATGGGGAGGATCACCGCGAAGGCCGCGAGCCCGAACAGTGGCAGCAACTCGATGAGCATTTCCTCGGTGCCGTAGGCCGAGGAGGAGATGCCGTCCGGGGAAAGCACCCCCAGGGCGAGGACCTTCGACAGCCGCTGGTGGCCCAGTTCCTCGTTGACCATGGGCGGGCCGAGCAGGCGCCGCTTCAGTGAGTACCCGAAGCTCTCCGGAAGGTCGCCCCGCGACGTTCCGCCGAACAGGCTTGCCGCCTTGCGCAGCGCCAACGGTTCTTCTTCTCCTGTCCTCAGGCCGCGGATCGGGGCAGGTGCCGCCCCGAATCCGGCCTCCGGTGTGCCGGGTTTTGATCACCTGCACAGACGCTAAGCGCCACCGTCACGGAGGGGTGCTAAGGCCGCGTCAAGACTGCTGACCTGGGCGTTAAGGATCTATCAAGATCATTAATTTTCCCTACATTCGGCGCTTGACTCTTGACGAGATGAGTAGTTCAAGGCAGCGAGGATTCGCGGCGCCGTTCGCTCTGGTGATCGGCTTCGGGCTTCTTTTCGCGCTCGGCACGGTGACGGCAGCCCTACACGGCTGGGTCTCACCGACCGCGGTGCTGATCGTGAGTGCGGCCGTGGTGACCGTTTTGTCGTTTATCTCCGAGCCGCTCGCGGCGATACCGCTCGGCGTCGTCGGCTGGCTCAGCGCGGTGGGCTTCTCCCACCCGCCCTACGGGCAACTGCGGGTCACCGGCCCGTTCGCCGGGCGCTCCGCGATCGTCATGGGCGCCTGCGTGCTTGCCGCGGGTGGCCTTGGCCTGGTACTGCGCCAATCGGCGGACAGGCACATACTGGAAGGCGTGGGTAGTGACGCCGGGCTGCCGGGCACCGCACCTGGCCGGGATGGTCACGGCCTGGCCGCGGCTGCCCAGCCAGCGCCCGAGCCTGGCTCGGTGCTGGCCAGGGCGGCCTATGCGGTGGGCGCGCGCCGCGCGCTGACCGGCATGCTCGTGGCCGCGGCCGGCCTGCCCCTGCTGACCCTGCTGCTGGCGCTGGCCAGAAATCACCTGAGCCTGACCGACGACCTGCTCATCTACCTGGTGGCCGTGGTCGCCCTCGCGGTGATCGGCGGCTTCTGGCCCGCCGTGCTCGGCGCCGCCTCCGCCAGCCTCCTGCTCAACTGGTACTTCACCCCGCCGCTGCACACGTTCACCATCGACAAGCCGGACAACCTGCTCGCGCTGCTGCTGTTCGTCACGGTTGCGATG
>Ga0070709_10000366_pt1 | contig 27730 bp, 28 predicted proteins | sample LARL51metaG_FD_65449 | JGI IMG/M metagenome (GOLD analysis project Ga0070709, IMG submission 65449) | Corn, switchgrass and miscanthus rhizosphere microbial communities from Kellogg Biological Station, Michigan, USA - LAR L5-1 metaG | ecosystem: Host-associated > Plants > Roots > Rhizosphere ... | reverse complement strand
GTAAGGGCGAATTCGTAGGCCTTGTCGCCGAGCAGAGCGAGCCAGCGCGCCTGCGTCACCACAAGGTCGAATATATCGCCGTGGACGACCAGGTAGCGGCGGCCATCGACACCGGTGTGGATCGTGTTTTCCAGAACCTCGATGCCGCCGAAATGCGTGCCGTAGTAACCGCGCAGGAATTCGTCATGATTGCCGGGAACGTAGATGACACGAGCACCCTTGCGCGCCTGACGGAGAATTTTCTGCACGACGTCATTGTGCGTTTGTGGCCAATACCAGGAGGAGCGCAACGCCCACCCGTCGACGATGTCGCCGACGAGATAAATCGTTTCAGCGTCGTGATGGCGGAGGAAGTCGAGAAGCTTGTCGGCCTGACAGCCGCGCGTACCAAGATGCACATCGGAGATGAAGAGCGAACGAAACCGTCGCGTGGCGTTGTCCGTCACGGTGCGACGATCTCCGATGCGATGATCATGCGAGACATTTACCAGCGGCCCGTTTCAGTTTTGTGACAGGGTCGTTTACCTATTTAATACTATTGAGGTTTTGCGCCGCTTGCCGATACGGCACGACGAAACCGAACCAGCGTATAAGCGCCGAACGGTTTAACCTTGCGTCGCTCGATGAGTTCGGCTCCGCCGTGCGCCTGCGCCCACGCCGCCAGCCGCTGAAACGGAAACTCCGGACGCAAGCCCACTTTGCGCGCCTTCTGCGCCAGCAAGCGTTCAACGGCGGCCATGAGCCCGCGCTCGGAATATAAATGATTGACCAGGATGATCTGGCCACCCGGACGCAGCACGCGCGCGCATTCCGACAGCACGCGTTCGGGCTCCTCGACAAGCGTGATCACGAACTGACCGACTACGCAGTCGAAAGAGGCATCGGCGTACGCCAGTTCCTGTGCATCCATCACCGCCAGTTCTTTTACGAATGGATAGCGGCCGGTCAGGAGCCGCTCGCGTGCGCGCGCAATCATCGGCTCCGAGATGTCTATGCCGACGATTTCCGTCGTTGCATCGTAGTCATCGAACGACAGCCCCGTGCCCACTCCGATTTCGAGAATTCGACCACCGACCTCACGCGCAGCTGACGCAGCCGCGCGTCGACCGTTCAGGAAAACGGGGCCGCATAAGGCATCGTAAATCGGCGCCCAGCGCGCATAAGCCTGTTCCATCACGTGACGATCAGGATCGCGCAACATCGGTGTCCTCCCCGAATCAGTGAGCCGCCGCCCGCGATCAGGTACCAACCGATTGCTACAGAACGGCGACACTATGTCACGACCGGGCCGGCGACAGCCACCGCCTCCGTCACGCCCTTGACGGGTCGAGGTCCGGCCCTAACACTCGCGCCGGCAAAAAGGAGAGCCCATGAATCTTGGAATTGCCGGCCGCAAGGCCATTGTTTGCGCGTCGAGCCGCGGGCTCGGCAAAGCATGCGCGCGCGCCCTGGCGGAAGCGGGTTGCGAAGTAGTGATCAACGGACGCGACAGCAAAAAGCTGGAAGCCGCTGCAACGGAGCTGTCGAGTTTTGCAGGGGTCAAGGTGATACCGGTCGTCGCCGACGTGGCGACGCCCGAAGGTCAGAAGGCGCTTCTGTCGGCGTGCCCGCAACCGGATATTCTTATCAATAACAATGGCGGTCCGCCGATGCGGGATTTCCGCGAACTTACCCGCCAGCAAATGATCGACGGCGTAATCGCGAACATGGCGGCTGCGATCGAATTGATTCAGAAGGTGATCGATCCCATGTGCGAACGCAAATTCGGTCGCATCGTCAATATCACCTCTGCTTCGGTAAAAATGCCGCTGGCCGGTCTCGATCTGTCATCGGGAGCACGCGCGGGTCTCACCGCCTTTCTGGCCGGAGTTGCGCGCACGGTTGCGGACAAGAACGTCACCATCAACAACATCCTGCCGGGTGCTTTCGATACCGATCGCCTGCGTGGCACTTTGAACAAGACTGCCGAACAAAAAGGCAAAAGCGTCGACCAGGTGGCTGCCGAGCGTGCGGCCTCGATTCCCGCAAAGCGCTTCGGCACTCCGGATGAATTCGGCGCGGCCTGCGCGTTTCTTTGCTCAACGCATGCCAGTTACATCACTGGACAAAATTTGCTGATCGACGGCGGCAATTTCAGCGGCGCGTTCTGAAAATGCAAAGGCCGGCGTCCCGGGCCGGCCCTTGCGCCCCTTCCCGCCCCCGCGGGTTTATTTGGCGATGATCGGTTTGACCACTGGTGCCGGCTCCGGCGCACCCCAGCGATACACCATGGCCAGCGAGAAAACGTCGACGTGCGCGTTGACGGTGCCAATGTAATTAATCCCGTCAAAAGACGGATTGCCGGACACCGCCGTGATGTTGATCGATGGATCCTGTACCCAAATGTGCGAGTAAGCGAGATCGAACGAGAAGCCTTTGAACACCTGCCAGCTCGCGCCGATCGAGGCCCAAATCCGGTTGTTGTCGGGTACGAGCGGTATACGGACCCGGTCATCGATCGGGGAAATTTCGTAAGCACCACCCGCGCGCAGCGTCAGCCGGTCACTCCACTGATACTCGCCACCAAGCGCGAAGAACCAGCCGTCCTTATATTGGAAAGGTATCGTAACGGGCGTGGCGCCAACGACCGCGGGCGCCCCCGAAGCCGCGAGGATGTTGGCTGTTCCGATCCGACTCCAGTTTGTCCATTCGGCTGTGCCAAGAAGAGTGAACTGCGGCGTTACACGCTGTCGAATACCTAGAGATACCGTGTCGGGCAGATCGATCGTAGTGTGAATCGAACCATTGCTAAAAATTGCAATTGGAGGACCCACCAACAAGTTCCCGCTGATGTCTTGATTTAGCGCGGACCTGTACCCGACCCCGATGGTCGTCCAGGGGGTTGGTGTGAGTGTGACGCCAGCGGTTAACCCGTAAGCCCACCCATCGCCCTGCAGCGTAACGTCACTTGCCGGGAATGCTGGAAAACCTCCAACCGTGGCGGATTTGTTCAGCGTCGCCTTGGCATATTGGATTTGCGCACCAATGCCGACACTGATCCAGTCGTTGAACCGATATGCCAAGCTTGGCGCCGCATTATAGGTCACCAGCTTGCTGCTGTTTGCGGCGTAGTCTCGTCCCGCCCAAGCGTGAGGAAAACTCGCCGAAAGACCGAAGGGCGAATTCAACGACATTCCCAGCCAGAGGTTAGGTGAGAACTGGTAGGTGAAGTAGCCGTTGGCCACCAGGGCGTCGTTTCCGGTGTCAAAAGTGCCGCCCGCCAGAGAGGGATTTAGAAGAAGTGTGCTGCCCGGCGAAGGCGTGTTCGCGGCATAGGGGAAAAGCGCCGACGCACCGACTTCAATCCCCTTCCCGGCAAATTGAGTCATCGTTGCCGGATTCCAATACATCGACGACAAGGCGCCACCTGCCGCGATGCCGGCGAAAGACGTTCCCTGTCCGTAAACGCTCTGTTCGTGAACCGCGAAGCCGCCGGCATTGGCCTGCACTGATGCAATGGCCAGTAGCCCGAACGCGGTCGTCGCACGTAAGACGCTTCCCCAACCCCTGAGTGACATTGTCTCCCCCAAACAATTCACGGTCTTAAGCTTTCCGGTATCGTGACCCCAGGTTGAAGAGTCGACAATGTGAAAATTGCTGAAACAGCCGAGGCTTACGCAGAAATAGCGCGGCTGTTGCGTTGATGACACACGACACAGTGCACTGCACCAGCGTGGTTTCTCTTATCCGTCAATGTGTTGAGCAATTGCCGTGACCGGATGGGTTTGCGAGCCCCGGGATCGTTGCACCGAAAGGTATGCTCATGCCGTCGGGTAGCTTGAACGTTTTTAGCAGCCCACCTGGAGTCACGCCACCCCACCAATTGGCATTCCGGCGACCAAGGCATGTTGCCGTGGCCAGACAACAGCTTGATGTCCTGCGCCTTTTGACCCGCATGGGCATGTGTGCCCTCGTGCAAAGGAGGGTTGCCCCTTGCCCCCGGCCATGCATGATGGCGCCCACCTGTCTGCCAATTTTTTTCAAAAACAGAACCGCTTTCGAGGGAGAGACCCGACTATGAAACTCGTCCGCTATGGCGCGCCCGGCCGCGAGAAACCAGGCATCATCGGTGACGACGGAAAGATCCGCGACCTGTCGCGCATCGTGAAAGACATCGACGGCGCGATGCTGGCGACCGGCGGCCTCGCCAAAATCAAAAAAGCCAACCTCAAGCGGATGAAACCCGTTTCAGGCAAGCCGCGCCTTGGTCCCTGCATCGGCAACGTGCGCAACTTCATTGCCATTGGACTCAATTATTCAGACCACGCCGCGGAAGCCGGCATGGCCATTCCGAAAGAGCCGATTATTTTCAATAAAGCGCCGACCTGCATCTGCGGGCCGAACGATGACACCATCATACCGCGCGAGTCCGGCAAGCTTGACTGGGAGGTCGAGCTCGGCATCGTCATCGGCAAGCGCGCACGTTATCTGGCACGCGATAAGGCGAAGGACGCCATTGCGGGATATTTCCTCGGCAATGATGTGTCTGAGCGCGTCTTCCAGATCGAACGCAGCGGCGGCCAATGGAACAAGGGCAAGAGCTGCGAGACCTTTGGACCGATCGGCCCGTGGTTCGTCACCAAGGACGAAGTCAAGGATCCTCAGAACCTCAACATGTGGCTCGACGTCAACGGTGAAAAACGCCAACGCGGAAATACGAAGACGATGATCTTCGATTGCGAACATCTCGTCTGGTACTGCTCGCAGTTTTTCGTGATGGAGCCGGGGGACGTCATCATCACCGGCACGCCGCCGGGTGTCGGCCTCGGAATGAAACCTTCTCCGATTTTTCTCAAGGCCGGAGACATCGTGACTCTCGGCATAGACAAGCTTGGCGAACAGCGGCAGAAAGTCGTCGCCGCAAAATAGGACTGAATGTTGCGAAGATTTTTTCGGCAGGACCTTTGGTCTTGCCGAAGCATTTTGCGAATCAGTAATGAGCTGTGCATGATCATTTAATTGCCGCAAATCATCAGGCGACGATACCTTCTCCCATCGCATAAAAAAAACCGTTGCAACGCGACGTTTGCCACGACGACGCACACACCTCGCTACCATTGTGGCGCTAGGTACTTGCCGAATTTGCAACGTATTGCAGCCCCAATCCCAGTCTCCAATCCGCGCCGACATTGAGCTTCTGATCGCGTGCTTGGTGCAACGTTGAGGAGGGCAGGCATGCCAGAATACAAATCGACTCGGATATTGAGCGCTGTCGCGTTTGTTTCGCTTGCGGGAGTTTTCGCGCAATCGACGTACAGCGTGCGCGCCGCCGAGGAATGTCTCAGCAAGCCGAATTCGCCGGCGCCGCAAGGCGAACATTGGTACTACCGGTTGGATCATGCCAACGGTCGTCAATGCTGGCGCCTGGGTCCCGTAGGCCTACGGGTACAGAAGACATCCCCCGAGAAACGCTCAGCACCTGCGACGGCGACACAGTCGGAAACATCGGCACGCCCACAGCGTCCCGTGACCACGGGACATGCGTCTGCCGAAAGCGCTCCAGAGACCAATGTTGCAACAGCGACGCCGGCTCCCGCCTATTGGCTCGACGCGTCGCGATTGCTCAATCAGTCGTCCACCGTTGCGCCAGCCGTACAGCAGCCCTCTTTTGAGGAGCGATCGGCCGGTTCGTCTGATTCACCAGCGCCCGTGGAGGAGCCCCCGGCCCCGGCGCGCACTGTTGTAGCCAGCGCGGGAGACGCTCTGCCGCAAACAGCCGCACGTACCGATGAATCCAAACGCATTGTACCTGCGTCACCCGCGGCAAAACCCGCATCGTCGATTGTCGACGACGATCACACCTTTGCGTTGCTCCTGCTGATGTTCGTAACGCTCGCCATTGCCGGACCCATGCTTCATTTTACAGAGCGGCGACGACGGCGTTTGGCCAAGCCCGTTCAACCACCGCGATGGGCGCCGACCGTTATGGCAAACGACGTCGTTCCCGATATTGAGTTGCCACTGGCGCCGACCGCTGTAGTCGAGCAAAGCCCAGAGAATCCGCCGACTTCACCGTTTGAAACCGAGCGTTTGGAAAAAGCTTTGCAACAGCTCCTTGACCGGTTGCAGACAGAACACCTGTCTGCGCAAATCGAGGCGTCTTCGGCGAGAAGGACAGAAATCCAAATGAAGAAGAGCGCGTGATCGATTGACGTAATCAGCCTTTGCGTTTCTCCAGACGCTCGGCTTCCTGGGCGCGCGTCTCCCAGGCAACCGCAATCTCAAGCAGGGTCTGCTTGTCCGTGGAAGTCATCGTTTGCGCAAGCCGAACACAGTCAGCCGCGTATTGCCGATACTTCTGGGATTCCAGCAACGCCACCTCCTCAGTCCACCTGAGGCAGAAACGCCTTGAGCTGGAACTTCGTTCTTCAACAACTTTGTGAGAAAAAATTGTACGGGAACCAAATACCAGGACGCGGATTTACCGCTCCGTCCGGGGAGAGGTGTGTGTCGCCATTTTCTGCCATCGACTACCGCCGATATGCCGCAGAATGCGTCAGGCTTGCCCAATCGACCTCAGATCCTGTCGATAAAGCCCGCCTTCTCGATATGGCTGAGACGTTTTCGGAGTTGGCCGACAAAAGCGAGACAAGGAGCCGTGGTAATCCGGGAGGCTGACCGGCCACTCCCCCCTGTGTGGCTGCCTTTTTTTCGCCGCCTCAACCGCCGACTATTTTCGCGATTTTCGAAGATTCGGATTTAACGCATTGGGTTTTACCGGCGGCGTAGCCACACGGCACATTATGTCTTCATCGATCATTCCAGAGAGCCGAAGATGTCGTGCCCGGGCTCGAGAGTGCCGTACAATGGCCGAGCGTTTGCGCGTTCAAACTGCCCGCGATCAGATGCTCAAGGCCGCCTCCGATTTTGAACGCATGGCGCAGGATGCCGAACGGCGTGAAATTGCCCAGGGCCTGACCCAGTTAAAGGCATTTGCAATTACCCAATATCCTCGCTCCAGCGGACGTCAGACAGGCTGACAGTCCCCTCACCCTTCGAACGTGTGTGCGAAACCGCGCACTCTGCTCGCCATTGGCGCCTATGGCGCTCTCAGCTTGAAGTTCTCAGCCGAAATTCTCCTCGGAACGCGGTGACAGGCCCGCCTTGCGAGCACAACCGTAATCCTCGCACAGATAGGAAAGATCGCCCTCGCAGGGAAAGCCTGTAATCGGACAATTGCCTGGTGGATCGCCGCTCTGCTTGGGCGCTGCGAAAAACCAGGGATTTTCCCAAAGCGAGTCTTTCAACGCTGCCTCCAGCCGCATGCCCTCAATAGGCCGTCATTGGGCTGATCACAGTCGGCACCTCGGTGACCTTCGTCACTGGAAATCCGCCCAGCTTGGCATGCTCGAAGACGAGCGCCTCGCTTTCGGCAAGGTAGATGCAGAACGTCCTGTTCGCGGCCACATACGACTCAAGCCACTGGACGTTTGGAGCGAGCTTGGCGAGTACGCTGTTGGACTTCGCGGCAACGCCCTTGAGTTGTTCGGCACTTAGATTGCCGACGCCCGAAATATCACGTTCGATCAGAAAACGTTTCATCGTTTCGTCCTTCGTTTTGCAGCCTCGTCACTCCTTAAGTTGTCCGGCGCCATCAGGTGGCTGTGTCTTTCAATGACACGACGGGCTTCCTGAAGCCGCGACTCCTTCAGTCCATTCATGAACCGGGCAAGGATCGACGTAGGCGATTTGACTCGCTTGCTTTCGGCAACGGCAGTGGCGGGGGTGCGAGCACCCCCGAAAGTTGCGACATGCATCAGGTTTTCCTTCTTGAAGACCAAAGCTCCGAAATACAACCTGCACAGGCATCAGCCTGAGGCTGAGGAACCTCACTTTTTTACGATGACGATCTCGAGATACTCACTCGGTACGACCATCGTCTTGTCGTCTGCCGTGTTCATGCGGCCGATGAGATCGTACAGGTCCTTCTCCAACCGAATCTGCTGAGGCACATCCAGCGCGGAGAATGCCTTTAGCGTCGGCCCGTAGTAGGTCCTGAACACGTCGACGAAGTGTTCGGCAGAGCGATAGCGAAACTTGAACTCACGCGGCTCGGTCTTGATCCAGGTCGCACCTGCTGCGAACAGCTCGGTGAGACGCGCACGCGTGCCCCACAGCATAGGGGATTTCGCCGCAGGTGGCGGCGGCAGGTATTTGCCAAGCGTTTTAAAGAGCTGTCCGATAAAGCCGTCGGGCGTCCAGTTTGTGAGACCGATCTGGCCGCCGGATTTACACACGCGCAACAGCTCGGCCGCTGCCTGTTCCTGGTTGGGCGTGAACATCACTCCGAACGTCGAGACGACGGTGTCAAAAGAACCGTCCGCAAAAGGCAATGCTTCGGCATCGGCAACTTTGAATTCGATGGGTAGGCCCTCCGCCATGGCGCGGGCACGGCCCCGCTCGAGCAGGCTGCCGACATAGTCAGTCGAAGTGACGTCGCACCAACGCCGCGCGGCGGCCAGGCTGACCATGCCGTTCCCTGCGGCTACATCGAGAACCTTCTTGCCGGCCCGAAGATCAAGGGCTTCGCAAAGTTCCTCGCCGACAATCTGCAGGGTCGTGCCGACCACGGCATAGTCGCCCGAGGACCAGGCGGCCTGTTGCCGGGCCTTTATCGCTATAAGATCGGGAGATGCGGTCTGCGCGGCCTGTTTGGCCGGCTTTTCGGCAGTAAGGGTTGCAGCAGGCATAGGTGGCTCCTGTCCAATTTCCAACACGATTGGGTTGTGAGTACGCCCCTCTCGCGCGAAAGACTTTGTCCAGAGCTTGATTTGTCCTTTAGGCCATCTTGATTATTTCCTGAGGCCGAGGTTGCTATCGCGGGGGCAGCGACGTGCAATTTCTCTTTGGCGACCATACGCTTGACGGCGACCGCCGCGAACTGCGCTGCGGCGCGGATCCTATTGCTGTCGAGCCGCAAGTCTTCGACCTACTCATCTACCTGGTGCAAAACCGTGACCACGTCGTCACCAAGGACGACCTCATAGAAGCGGTCTGGGGCGGCAGGGTGGTCTCTGACTCGACCCTGACCAGCCGCATCAATGCTGCTCGTCGAGCGATCGGCGACAGCGGTCAGCAGCAAAAATTGATCCGGACGATTGCGCGCAAAGGACTTCGATTCGTCGGTGATGTGCGATTGCAACCTTCAGGCGCCGAATTGTCCTCTGCACGATCGCAAATCGAGATTGGCGATCCCTTGCGCGCAGTGTTGCCGTTGCCCGACCGACCCGCCATTGCGGTGCTGCCTTTCGTCAACATGAGCGGTGAGCCGGAACAGGAATATTTCTCCGACGGCATCAGCGAAGACATCATAACCGCTCTGTCGAAACTGCGCTGGTTTTTCGTAATCGCACGCAACTCGTCCTTTACTTACAAGAGCAAGGCCGTCCATTTGAAGCAGATCGGCGAAGAACTCGGGGTCGGCTATGTCGTCGAGGGCAGCGTACGAAAGGAAGGTGAGCGCGTGCGCATCACCGCACAGCTCATCGATGTCGCGACCGGCAGCCATATCTGGGCGGAACGCTATGACCGCAACATCGCCGATGTGTTCGCGGTCCAGGACGAAATCACAGAGGCTATCGTCGGCGCCATTGAACCGCAGCTTTACGCAGCGGAAAATTTCCGCGCTCAACGCAAAGCTCCCGACAGCATGGATGCGTGGGATCTGGTCATGCGGGGGCTATCGCACTACTGGCGCTTGACGCGACAGGACAACATGGTCGCGCAGGCCCTGCTTGAGAAAGCGACCGCGATCGATCCGAATTATGGCCAGGCGCTTGGCGTGCTCGCCGCCAGCCACACATTCGGCGCTCATATGGGCTGGGCGGACATGGCCGCCTCGGTACTCCTCGCCGAGCGCGCTGCCGTTGCTGCCATCAGGGCTGACAGCGAGGATCCCTGGGCGCACCATGCCCTGGGCAATGTTCATCTATTCACGCGCCGATTTGATGATTCACTTGCCGAATTCGAGCTGGCCCTGCAACTCAACCCGAATTTCTCGTTGGCGCAAGCCTATTACGGATTGACGCTGTCATATTGCGGGCGCTGGCAGGACGCAGACCTCGCCGCGAGACGCGCGCTGCGGCTCAGTCCCCGCGATCCGTTTTCCGCACTTTATTACGGCATCGCGGCCTACGCGCAGTTCAATGGACGCAACTATGAGGACGCCATGCGGCTCGCGCGGGAATCGATTCGCCAGCGGGGCGATTTCGTCGGCGGTCACAGGGTGCTCACCGCCGCCGCCGGAATGGCCGGGCAAGCCGACGCGGCAGCGGCCGCCTTGCAGGAGCTTCGCCGGGCCCAACCGAACATCTCTCTGGCGTGGCTTGCGCACCAAATGCCATTCCAGCACGACGCCGATCGGAAGCATTATCTGGAAGGGTTCCGGCGTGCCGGGCTCGACTGATTTGCAGCAGTTGCGACGCTAGTTCTTCAGCCCCGCATTCAGCAGGCCCTGAAGAAATCGCTCGCGATCGTTCGGATTGACGAAGACGGTATCGTGGGTCACGTGCGCACTCGAAAGGTCGGGCTGAAGAGCAAGCGTGCGTGCCAGCGCTTCCCTCGCCTCGTCAATTTTCCCAAGTAGCCCGAGTGAGACCGTCATCAGCCGCCAGGCGCCGGCGTGATGAGGATGGAGCGCAGTGAGAGAACGGCATACTGCGACCGTTTCTTCGTACTGTCCGAGAGCAAAATACGCCATGTACCGAACGATCGGCGCATAAATCGCGAGAAACGGATCGCACGGGCTCAGCCGCTGTGCCTGCTCGAGTGACTGCAATCCACGTTCAGGCTGCTCGCCGCATGCATAAGCGTAGCCAAGACCGGCGTGACCCAAAGCGAAATTGGGATTCAGTTCGACGGATTTTGAAAGATGCATCACCGCCGGTTCGGGACGGCGCCTGCGCGAATGCGCAAGACCCAGCACGAAATGCCCCCAATGATCCTGATCATCGAGCGACACGGCGCGCTCGCCGGCTTCAAGAGCTTTGTCGGTGAACTCCCTGATCGGCATCCGCGCATCGAGATTGAACATGCACAAATATGTCCAACCAAGCAGAGCGTGCGCATGGGCATACTCCGCATCGAGATCGATTGCCTGCCGCAGACAGTCCTGAGCCAGACGTTGCTCCTCCACGCTCATACGCCACATGTGCGGCAAGGCCTGCATCACTCGGTCCCAGGCTTCAACGTTCTGCGGGGGCTTTCGCTGAACGCGCGCGGCCTCGGCGACTATGATCTGCGAACCGACCAGGTCGATGACCCTGTTGGTAATCTCGTCTTGCAGCTCGAAGATATTCGAGAGGTCGCGGTCGTAACGGTCGGCCCACAGGTTGACGCCCTTGCTGGCGTCGATCAGTTGCGCGGTCACGCGCACTTGCCCGCTCGCCTTGCGCACGCTGCCCTCAAGTACATAACGCACGCCGAGTTCGCCCGCGACTTTGCGCACGTCGACAAGGTCATCCTTGAAGGCAAAACTTGAATTTCTGGCGATGACAAAGAACCATCGCTGACGCGAAAGCCCGGTGATGATGTCTTCGGTCAGACCGTCGGCAAAGTATTCCTGAATGGAATCGCCGCTCCTGTTCTGAAACGGCAGGACGGCGATGGACGGCTTGTCGGGCAGAGCCAAAGCGGGCATGGCGGCATTGCTATGCGCCCAACTCTCGGGAAATTTCGTTGCAGCCGGTCGCCGATCCGCCGCCATCTCGAAGGGCGCGGCATCCTCGACCTGGCCCACGAAGCGGAAGCCGCGCTTGTGGTGTGTGCGCACGAACAATTGATCATCGCCATTGTCACCGATGGCACGACGCACCGCGCTGACGCGCGAACTGAGCGTCGCTTCGGAGATGACTCTCCCCTTCCACACCGCATCGATCAGTTCTTCTCTGCTGACGATTCGGTTGCGATTGCGAATCAAATGAACGAGCAAATCAAAGACCTGCGGCTCGATCGGGATAATCTTGTCGCCACAACGAAGTTCGTGGCGCGCGACATCGATTTCAAAGTTGGCGAAACGGAATGCCGCGCTACTCGCTTGTGAGGCGGCTTCATCCGATTCCAGCAATCCAAAATATCGCATTGGCTCGCCCCCTGACGTACCGATGTGACGCACTCGACTTCTTCAGAAACTCTTCATGATCGCTTCTAGCGCAAAAGAAATGCCTTTGACTGTGAGGGCCCTCACAGAACGGAAAGCTCAAATTTGTTGCAGGAATAAATTTTTGAACGAATCGAAACAGACTTATCCAGCAATTCCGAATTGCCCCCACGCGGGATCGGCTAGCTCTCCATCCTGAAATTTCGCCGGAATAAGGGTGTCGCGACCTTCGCGGACACCCCGCTTTCGAGGCGATGCTATGCCCGTAATTTGCGTCGATGTCACGATGTCACGAACGTTGATCACGAAAACGTCATGGAACAGCGGCGCAATGCATTACCACACATTCAATAGAGGCGATTTTTGGAGAAAAGCTTGAGACCGACCCGCAATTGGTTGGGCTCCATACTATCTCCATGAAAATTCATGCTTGGCGAAAGTACTTCTTCAAGCGCGTCATATTGATTGCGCCTAGTTCTCGCGCCCCGCAGACATTCCGTCTGCTCCAGACAAGGGTGCAAGATTGTGACATGGCGAAAATTGAAATTTATATCGGTGATCGCTACCGCATTGGCCTTGGTTGCGACACTTGCCGTTGCGCGAGCCGTGCGTTCCTCAGCCAACTTTGAAGCGAATCGGGCTCAGGCGGCGCCCCCACACTTGCAGAACAATTTCGCCTGTCCGCCGCTCATTTCGTCGTGGGATTGCGAGATTATTGTAAATACCTTTCCCATGAGCACGAGCGACCGCCCGATGGCCCGAATGCGGGTAAAAATCTAGGTTTTCCGGTCGCGAAGACGCCGAAGCCGCAATCAATCTGATAGCGAACCAAGGCCGTATACGACCCTGAGGATTGGGCTCATCTGCAGCCCAACCCGGTCGAACCACGCCTTGAACACCGCCACGACCCGGCCATCCCGGTAAATCTGGGCCAGTCCAGTATTGACCGCGAGACGGAGCGCCCAATCACCGCGCGGCAGAACGATCGCGTAAGGCTCGACTGACAAATCATCCGGCAACATCATCAAATCTTGCGGATTCTTTATGTGAGCACCGACCAGCAGGAGTTTGTCGCTCGCGAAACCATCAACTTTGCCGCTTTCCAGGAGCGCAACGGCTTCGCTTCCGTCTTTTACCGAAATCAGCGTCACTTCGATCTTTTGCTGTTTGATTTGGTTGATGATGGCCTGCTCATTAGTCGTGCCGGATGCAACTGCGATTTTCTTTCCAGCCATGTCGGCAAATGTGCGGATGTTGGACGTCTTGGCGACGATAATGCCCGTGGTTTCGACAAACACGATATTTGAAAAATCAACCTCCTTCATTCGTCCCAGCGTTGCAGTGCTTGAGCCACACTCCATATCGGCCTTGCCGCTGGCAACAGTCGTAAATCGCGTTTGAACAGTGGTTGGCACCCAATCGATTTTGAGATCACCCAGACCGAATTGCTGTCCGATTGAATTCGCCACGAGTCTGCAGAGATCAATCGTAAATCCTACCGGTTCATTTTTATCATTCACGAAAGAGAACGGTCGGGCGTCGGCCCTGTACGCGATCTTGATTGTCTTGGTGGTCGTGATGGCCTTGAGGCGGCTATCCGGCGGAAATTGAATTTGTGCAGAAGCTGCGCTCGCGAAAAAAAAGGCCAAGCACACAGTAACAAACCGAAACATGATTTTCCCCCGTTTACGAAGTCCTGACGTCTGCATTCCGCCGACGGTCTTTTCAAGATCGCCAATCAGGCCAGAGGAATTGATCGAGATCAACGGCCTTCTTCGGAGATCAGGTCATTCTGGGAAGCGCAAGATCTGCCCCATGGAGCGCCTTGGCGGATCCGATGCCCATGCGCTTCACGATCGACATGGCTTCCACCATCGTGATTGACAACAGACGCACCCGTTCTGCGGGCAAGTACATCACATTGCCCGACATTGGTGTCGGGGCCTGCGGAAGAAAAACCGCAACCCAACCCTTCTGCAATGTCTCAAGCAGGTAGCCAATCTGCCATGCGTCCTCGATATTGACGAGGGCCGGTTTGAGATCCTCGGCGTTCTCGATCTGGGCGAGCCCCTCTGCCACGCTCTTGACCAGTCGGTATTGCGGTAAACCGCCGAGAAATGAATTCTCGGACCAGCGCATGAGATTGCGCCCCGGCGTGGTGCGCGCGAGAAGCCCAGCCGCGACTGAAATTAAGATCAGCATCAGCACCGCAAGACCTTCTTCTCCCGCCGGACCGGCAACTTTGCCGAGCGTCAGGAATTCCGAAATCGGGTGCGCCACCTTTCCGGCAATCTGCATGGCGTGGCTGAAGAGGAGCACGACCAGGATCAAAGGGAGAAGAAAAAGCAACCCGCCTGCTATCGTTGCCTTCAGGAAGCCCACCCACGATGGGTCGTTGTCATGATTTGAAGCTGGCATGTGGCATCTCCGCTTGGTGGCAACGCAATTTTCAGGTCAATAATAATGAGTGACATACTCTAGCTGGTCACCCGACTGTATGCATTGCGACGGAGCGTTGGGAACCACGCGAACGACGGTCGACTGTGATAGCTTGCGACGGGCATGAATATTTTTCGACTCTATTGGCGCGTTCTCGCTTTGCTCGGCCCCGAGGCTCCATTGGCCTGGGGTCTGGCGATCGCCAACGTTGCGCTCGCTACCGCGCAATTTGCCGAGCCGGTATTGCTTGGTCGAATTATTGATGCACTGACGGGAGCCCAGACCCGTGGCGAGGTTCCCCAATGGTCGCATCTGGCGACGCTGCTTGCTGCCTGGGCTGGCTTCGGCCTTTTCACAATCGCCTGCGGAACACTGATCGCGCTCTATTCCGACCGGCTCGCCCATCGCCGCCGCCATGTGGTTCTGACCGGCTATTTCGAGCACGTGCTGCAGCTGCCGCTCTCCTATCACGGCAACACGCACTCCGGCCGATTGATGAAGATGATGTTGCAAGGCACAGAGGCGCTGTGGGGCCTGTGGGTCGGATTCTTCCGTGACAACCTTTCCTCGCTTATTTCGTTGCTCGTGCTGCTGCCGATCTCCCTCTTCATAAACTGGCGGCTCGCCTTGCTGCTGATTGTCCTTTGTGTCGTTTTTGCATTGTTGACGGCAGTGATTGTTCGCAAGACCGAAAAGCTGCAGAGCTCGGTCGAGCGTCACTATTCCGATTTGGCTGAACGCGCCTCAGACACGCTCGGCAACATTGCCCTCGTACAAAGTTTTGCGCGCCTGGAAGCTGAAGTCGCTGAACTGCGGCTCGTTGTGGAGCGCCTGTTGTCAGCCCAAATGCCGGTGTTGTCCTGGTGGGCCCTCGCCAATGTGTTGACGCGAACCGCGACGACCCTGACCGTGCTCGCGATCATCATCGTCGGTACGCTCCTGACCATCAAAGGCCAGGCTACCGTCGGCGAGATGGTCACCTTCATGAATTTTGCGGGATTGATTATCGCGCGACTCGAGCGAAGCGTGAGCTTCGCCAATTCAGTGGTTTCGGAAGCACCACGTCTGCGCGAGTTTTTCCAGGTCTGGGACACCGTACCATCCATCCGCGACCGGCGCGGAGCCATCGATCCCGGGCGACTGCAAGGACGCGTCGAGTTCAAGCACGTTTCGTTTTCTTATGACGGAAAGCGCATGGCCGTGGACGATCTTAACTTCACCGCCATGCCGGGCGAAACGATCGCGCTCGTTGGCGCAACAGGCGCGGGAAAAACGACCGCGATTGCGCTGCTCCATCGCGCTTTCGATCCGCAATCGGGTCAAATCGAAATTGACGGCACTGACATCCGCAAATTCAAGCTAGCCGCCCTGAGGCGGAATATCGGCGTGGTTTTCCAGGAAGCGTTGCTGTTCAACCGTTCGATCTCCGAGAATCTGAAGGTCGGAAAGGCGGACGCGACGGAAGCTGAAATGCGTGATGCCGTCGAACGTGCGCAGGCTCTCGACTTCATTGAACGCAAATTCGAGGGCTTTGCTGATAACGTCGGCGAGCGTGGCCGTTCGCTCTCGGGCGGCGAGCGTCAGCGCTTGTCAATTGCCCGCGCACTCCTCAAAGATCCGCCAATTCTCATTCTCGATGAAGCCACGAGCGCACTTGATGCCGATACCGAAACAAAAGTCATGCGCGCGCTCGATGAGGTGATGAAAGGCCGCACAACCTTCGTCATCGCGCATCGTCTTTCGACGGTGCGCAAGGCTTCCCGCATTCTCGTCTTCGACATGGGAAGAATAATCGAACAAGGCACGTTCGACGAATTGGTCAACGCTGGCGGCCGGTTTGCTCGTCTTGCAGAGCAACAATTTATCACCACTGCCCCGATCCCGTTTCCGGTCACGGTCAACTGAATCTCGCGTCTTATCGCCGTGCCCGACGTTTCGTCTTTCGGACAGCCGTTTTCTTCCTGGCCGACTTCTTCTTCGCGACCTTTTTTCTCCGCCGGGGTGCAATGCCGATCGCCCGCTTCACCGCCGGGGTGACCCGTCTGACTCTCGCCCGACCGGCTTGCAGAGCCTCGCTGCCTGTTTCAAGCATCACGTCCGCGGCGGCCTTTGCGGCCGCACCGGCGTCGCTGGCAACCGATCGGACGGTTTCGACGCCACGCTGCGCTACGTCCGTAATCGCGCTTTTCGCTTTTGTGGTTACGCTTCTGACCATTTCGATGCCTCTCGTGGGATAACGTTCGATAATGCAGAGAAGCCTGCACGGTTCCCAAAAAATCGAGCCGAGGCAAAACGGAGAGCGGTTGACTGTCAGATCAGATAAATACGGTCCGGCAGCTCATTGCGGTCCGGCGAGGTCGGGGGAAAATGCCGCGCTAGCTCCTCCCCGCACATACCGATCGCGGCAATGAAGCCTTCGGCCACACGGCCATTTCGCGTGTGGGCAATCAAGGCGTCCACGGCTTCCTGCCAGCGAGCCTGCGGCACGCGTGCGGCAATACCGGTACCGACGATAATTCGTGCGTAGCGCTCCGCGAGTGAAACAAAAATAAGGACCCCCGACTGGGTCTTGTTGCTTGCGAGGCCGCGGCTGACGAACTGCTCCATGGCGAGCCGAAAGGCGGCGGCGCGGCGCGCCCTCCGCGGCATCAGTGCGACCCGCACGCGCGGGAGACATAGCAACATCACCAGTACCAGAAACGCGATCACCTGCAGCGAGAGAATGCGGACAACGGTCATCGAGGTAAACGCGGTGAGCAGCCAGGGCAGCACGAGCGCAATGACGGCAGCGATAAAAATCGGCGATGCTGCGGCCTGCGTCGAGGTTTGCGCGAGCACGCAAACGATCTCGCCAGAGGACTTTGCCTCCGCGGCGTGGATCGCTTTGGTAATACGCTGCTGGTCCGCTTTCGAAATCTCCATCACCAGCTCCCCGAAGCGCCACCGCCACCGGAAGACCCACCACCGCCGGAAAAGCCGCCCCCTCCCGAAAAGCCCCCGCCGCCAGAGAAGCCGCCGCCCGAATAACCGCCGCCGGATCGGCCTGAACCGGCCGAGGCACTGACCAGCGCGTTTATGAACAGCCAGCGGAACGTCGGTGATACGACCATCAATACGATGAAGGCGATAAAAGCGAAGAACAGTATCCAACTCGTCGGATCGTTCTGCTGGTCCCTGTCGAGCCGCAGTGATGGGCGCTGCTCCCATTCCTGCGCATCGGTGGTCAGAACGGTGATGATGTCGTCGACACCGCGCGAAATTCCGCCGCCAAAATCACCCGCCTTGAAACGGGGTGTAATCGCGTTGGTGATGATGACCTTCGACAGCGCGTCGGTGAGGGTTTTCTCAAGCCCGTAACCCACTTCAATGCGAACGCGCCGCTCGTTCGGAGCGACGAGCAACAGCACACCATTGTTTTTGTCTTTCTCGCCGAGCTTCCAATTCCGGAACAATTCGTTGGCGTAGGGCTCGATGTCCTGACCCTCCAACGAATTGACGGTGGCAACAACCAGCTGGATGCCGGACTTGCTTTCAAGCTCGGCAAGCTTGCTTTCGATTGCGTCGCGGGTCGTCGGCTGGATGATGTTCGCCTGATCGACGATCCGGCCTGTCAGAGCGGGGAAATTCAGGGCAAAACTCGCCCCAATCGCAAGCAGCAACGCTCCAACGGCGCCTGCCAGCCACGCCCCTCTTCCACCAACGGCGGAAGGGATACGGCCCGCAATCATAGTGATGCCTTTGTGTCGCGACGGCTCGTCAGAATTTCACTTGCGGCGGCTTGTCCGCACCTTCGCCCGCCGCGAATTCCGCCATCGGTTTGTTGCCGCGGAAGAACGTATTGGCCCATATGATTCCGGGGAATGTGCGAAGCTCGGTGTTATACGCACGCACGGCCTCGATGTAGTCGCGGCGCGCAACCGCAATGCGATTTTCGGTGCCTTCCAGCTGAGACTGGAGAGCAAGGAAGTTCTGGTTGGATTTGAGCTCGGGATAGTTCTCGCTCACGGCGATGAGTCGGCCAAGGGCACCGCTCAACTGGTTCTGAGCATCCTGGAACTGCTTGACCTTTTCCGGGTCGGTCAGCTGCGAGGCATCGACCTTGATCTGTGTGGCCTTCGCGCGTGCCTCGATAACCGAGGTGAGAACATCCCGCTCCTGTTTGGCGTAACCCTGAACAGTCGACACCAGATTCGGAATGAGATCCGCCCTTCGCTGGTAATTGTTCTGCACGTCGCCCCACTTTGCCTTGGCCTGCTCTTCAAGCGTGGGAATGGTGTTGTAGCCACATCCGGCGAGCGTCAATCCGGCCAAGATGGCGAAGGTGAAGCTGCGGATGGACGCCATTGAGATGGTCATGACAAACTCCCAAAACAAAAAAACGAAAAACGCGGCTTTACTCTAGCCGATAATAGACGCCGAAGACGAGATTCACGCGCCTTAAGCGCGTGGCCCAACCCCGGGATCGGAAATCACACGCGAAGCAACGAGCCTGTTCCAGATGAACAGGACGAGGATCGCGCCAACGGTAGCACCGATAAAGCCCGCGCCCTGGTCAGCGCGATACCAGCCGACCGCCTGGCCGAGCCAGGTAGCTAAGAATGCGCCGGCAATGCCGAGTACGGTGGTCAGGATGAATCCTCCCGGCGTGTTCGGGCCCGGTGAAATCCAGCGTGCAATAAGCCCCGCCACAAAGCCGATTACAATGATCCAGATAATTCCCATGCGCCCCTCCTATCTGCAACGGCAACAGCATAAGCGGCCGGCGGACGCTTCCGTCGGCCGAATCCAGGCCGGACAAACGACACGCACGCGTCAAAGCATGCGTTGCGCTTCCTGATCGGTCGGCAACCGACCTTGCGGCGTCAGACGATCGACAACTTGCGGCAAGTAGTGGCTAAGCGCGTCAAGCAACTCTTGCTGCGACATACCGGTCTGCGCCAACAAAGCGTTGACCTGGTCGGAGCCGAGAGCCTGACCAAGTTCCTTCGGCGCGATGGTCTTGTTCGGACCAGTGCCGACCCATGAATCGACGGCTTCGCCGTGGCCGTTCTGCTGAAACTGCTTGAGCAGATCGTTCAGACCGCCACTCAACACGCTACCGGCCGCACCACCAGCGAGCAAACCACCGAGTCCGCCTCGCATCAGATCGCCAATTCCACCGGTACCACTACTCTGCGCACTGCTGCCCGGCATGTTGACATCGATCGTCTTTCCGCCGGGCGGTACGCGAGTATTCGCCGGCGCTGCAGATGGTTGACTGCCGGTCAGACCTTTCATCGCCTTGTATGCAAGCAGCCCGAGGATCGCCATCGTGATTGGTGACATCCCTCCGCTGCCGCTTTTCGGCGTTGCACTTGGATCGCGCTGTCCGCGCGGTCCATTCTGCATGCCGTTGAGGACATCAATCAGACCCATATTCGGCTCCCGTTGAACGCGTGAAATAATTTGCGACGTTTCTTACCGACGCTATGACGTGGCGGTGACAATAGCATGGCGAGTGATCGTAGCGCTGCGCACTCGCGGTAATTTTATCCGTAACCAAAGATCGTGACGATGTTATACTGATTGCTTCAGCGAGACGGTATCGCAGTAAAGAAGCGCACATCAGTTACAAACCGACCGGAGGATCCGTTATGAGCATTTTCGGAAGCATTATGAGCAAGATTTTCGGGCACGGCTCCGCGCAGGCGGCAAACGCTTCGCCTACGTTGGCGCCTAGCGGTTCTCCGACGCCAACTGCGACGCCAACAAGTGCGCCAGCGCAGACAGTGGATGTTGCCGCGATCGTCGACAAGGCGGCGGCAGCGAAAGGCGAGAAGCTCGCGTGGCGTACGTCGATCGTCGACTTGATGAAGGCGCTCGATCTCGACAGCAGCTTGACAGCGCGCAAGCAGCTCGCGAAGGAACTACACTACACCGGCGACACCAATGACTCTGCAACGATGAATGTCTGGTTGCACAAGCAGGTCATGACAAAGCTTGCGGCCAATGGTGGAAAACTGCCGGCTGACATCAAGACCTGAACTTCACGCGGAACTCTTGTGAGGAGGTTGCAATGTCTGGCGTTCTCATCAATCTCATTATTCAGATTGTTGCTGGCGCGATCGGTGGCAATGTAGCGGGCGGGGCATCAAAAGATCTGAGCTTGGGAACCGCCGGCAACACTCTCGCCGGCGCGATCGGCGGCGGAGTTGGCGGACAGATTTTGTCGGCAGTAATTCCGGCCCTCGCCCAAGCCGGCAGTTCCGTCGACATTGGCGCCCTCGTCGGCCAATTTGCCGGTGGCGGAATTGCCGGTGCGATCCTTACGGCAATCGTCGGCTTGATCAAGAACAGGATGGCCGCGTAGCGGCCTCTCGGCAGCGCGCACGGGCCGAGTGCCCTGCTCGCCGCCGCGCTCCGACCAGGTTCCGCCCTGACGCTCGCGTCACGGGTGCGGCAACGTTGTTGTGTCGGTGGCCAGCGACCGCCGCAGGAAATTTTACGCGCCATTTATCGCGATTTTCTGCCTTACCGGCATCGCATTTCGCGCCGTTTTAACAGTTCGTAAACCATGCTCGCGCACGATCCTACCTACACGCCTCGCTGGTGGGGTCTCTCCTTTGCGCGCCAATTACACACGGCTCTGCACCCTCGCAGCTGCCCTTCTCGCTTTTTGCAGCACGCCGCTGCGTGCCGCCGACGGCGTATCGAACGATAAGATCATTTTCGGCCAGGTTGCCGCTCTCAACGGCCCGGCTCAGGCACTCGGCCAGGGCATGCGCGAGGGCATTCTCGCCGCCTTCGAGGACGCCAATCGCGCCGGCGGGGTGAATGGCAGGAAGCTTGAACTCAAATCAATCGACGACGGTTACGAACCCGAGAAAACCATTGTCGCCACCAACAAGGCGATCACGGAAGAAAGGGTGTTCGCTCTGGTCGGGGCCGTCGGAACGCCAACATCGAAGGCCGGTCAACCCATCGCAACGGCGGCCAAGGTGCCGTTCATCGGTCCGTTTACCGGCGCCGAGTTTCTACGCAACCCTTTCAACCGCTACATCGTCAATATCCGCAGCTCGTATTTCCAGGAAACAGAAGCCTGGATCGAGCATCTGACCAACGATCTGGGGATCACCAGAATTGCGATCCTTTATCAGGATGACGCGTTCGGCCTTGCCGGCCTCGCCGGCGTAAAGCGCGCGATGGCGAAGCGCGACATGGCACTGGTCGCCGAAGGAACGTTCAAACGCAATACCACCGCGATCAAATCGGCCATGCTCGAAATCATGAAAGGCCAACCCCAGGCCGTCGTGACAGTCGGGCCGTACAAGCCGATCGCTGAATTCATCAAGCTCGCGCGGCAACTCAAGTTCGATCCCGTATTCGTCGCGATTTCATTCGTCGGATCGGACTCGCTTGCGCAGGAACTCGGCAACCAGGGCGCGGGCGTGATTGTCAGCCAGGTTGTTCCTTTCCCGGCGGACCGGACATTGCCGCTGGTGATGGCCTATCAAGCCGCGCTGTCGACAATCAACCCCGGCGCGAAACCCGGCTTTGTATCCTTCGAGGGCTACATTGTCGGAAGGCTTGTCGTCGAGGCGTTAAAGCGAATTCCGGGCGAACCTTCGAGAGAGGCATTTCTCAATGCCATTGAAAGCGACCCGTTCGACCTTGGTGGCATGACACTCGGTTTCAGCGCCACGCAGAACCAGGGATCCAATCAGGTCTACTTCACCGTGCTTCAGGCCGATGGCTCATTCAGACCAGTCACGAAGCTCGTAAAAACCGTCGCACGCTGACAGCGAGTGGACAGCAAAAATGCTCACGGGACGGATCGCCCAAATCAGAGCGCAAATTCCCAAGACCGCACCAAAAAGTGCGCCAAGCGCGGGCTGGATTTCCACCATAAGAGGCCGGCTCTATCTGGCCTTCGGCTTTGCCGCGTCATTGACGATCATAGGCGCGTCCGTCGCTTTCTATGAATTCACCGTCATCGGCCTTACGACAAATGAAATAGTGTCGCGAAGTCTGCCGACGACCGCGGTGTCCCTGCGCCTTGCTGAGCAGGCAAGCAGCCTGGTCTCGTCGGGCCCGCGCCTGATGGCGGCCAGCACCGACGCGATCCGCGCTGAAATAATGGACAATATCGGCGAGCAGGAGAAGAACCTCGAAAACGGAATTGCCCGCCTGAAAAAGCTCGGCATCACCAAAGGCGATGACATCGAGGCGAGCCGCAAAGCCCTGTCAGAACGTCTGCATGCACTCGATGGGACGATCTCGAACAGGATTATCATGTCGAATGAGCGTTCCTATCTGGCTTCCTCGGTCCGTGCGGCGCACGAGGCGCTTCTCATCGGCCTTGCGCCTGCTATCGACGACGCCAATTTCGACCTCATGATGGGCGCCAAGCAGGACGGCGTCGCCGCACTCGATACGCGGCTCGAGTATCTTCGACGGCTTCTCGAGACAGAGTCGGAATCGAACCTTCTCGCAGGGCTTCTTACGGAAGCCTCGCTCGTTACCGATCCGAGACGGCTTGAGCCCTTGCGCGACCTGATCGATTCGGCGCAGCGCAAGATCACGAAAGATTTGAACGCGATCACTGACGGCGCACAAAAACAAAAATTGATGGCCCTCTACAAACAACTGGGCTCGATTGGAGCGGACGATGGCATCCTTGCAGCGCGCGCTTATGAGCTCAGCCAGCAGCAGGAGGCGCAAGTCGCATTCAATGCCGCTCAAGCGGAGGCGACCAGGCTCAAGGACGCTGTTGATACGCTTGTCGAAGACCAGAGTCGCATCGCGCAGGAGATATCGGCTTACGCAAGCGGACAAATCCGTTCTGGTCAGTTGATACTCACCGTGCTGTCAATCGCCGCCGTGCTCGGCGCGGCATTGGTCGCCTGGCTTTATGTCGGACGAAATGTCGCGAGGCGCCTTGGGTTCCTCAGCGATGCCATGCGGCGCATCGCCGACGGCGATTTGAATGTCGAAATTCAGGACAACCGCGGCGACGAGATCGCCGACATGGGTCGTGCGCTTGTATTTTTCCGCCAGGCGACCGCGGACGCGGCAACCGCACGTCGCAAAGAAAGCGAGCAGACGCGCACGCTTGAATCACGACGACAACTCGTCGAAACCGCGACCCACGAATTCGAGCGAGCCGTTTCCGATATCGCCAAAACGCTCGACCGCGCCGCGGCCGCCATGGATAGCTCCGCGCGCGATATGGCGAACAGTGCCACGCGCAATCAGGAGCAGGCCCTGGCCACTGCGGCCGCATCGGAGCAGGCAACGACGAATGTCGGAATAGTGGCGACGGCTGCCGAGGAAATAGCGCAATCGATCGAACACATTGCGGCCCGCGTGGCCAATTCGGCGACGATCGCAAGCCAGGCGACCGGCGAAGCAAAGGCGATTACTGATGCCGTCGAAAGTCTGTCGGCATCGGTCGACGAAATCGGCGAAGTCAGCGACCTCATCAGCAGCATCGCCGCGCAGACCAATCTCCTTGCGCTCAACGCAACAATCGAGGCTGCGCGCGCCGGCGAAGCCGGACGTGGTTTCGCTGTGGTGGCCCAGGAAGTTAAAGGTCTGGCCACACAGACGGGCAAGGCCACCGAGGAAATCACCCGGCACATCGTATCGATCGAGCAAACGACCGCACGATCGGTTCAGGCGATCAAGAAAATCGCGGCAACGATCGAGCAATTGAGCGATGTCGCCAATGATGTCGCTGTTGGCATGCGCCAGCAGGATGCCGTGACCCAGGAAATCGCCCGCAATGCCGGCGCCGCGGCAAAGGGCACTCGCGATGTGTCGGAGAACGTCACCGAAGTGTCGAACAGTGCAGTCAAAACCGGTCAGGTTGCCTCTACGGTTCTCACGGCGTCCGCCGAACTGGCTGAGCAATCCCATCTGTTGAGGCAGGAAGTCGAGCGCTACCTCGCGCAGCTTCGCGTCGCTTCATAGCGGCCCGTTCGTCCATCGAAGGCCAACTTCTTTCATAAATAGTTGCCATTCCGGAACCAGCGGGGGGCCTTGCCGTTAATGCCCCATGCGGGCGCTCCTCGTGCACAATCCGACGGCCGGAACGAAAAGCCATGACAAGGACAGCATCATCGATGCCTTGCACCTTGCCGACTTCAAGGTCGATTACGTCTCGACCAAGGAAGATGGGGTCAAGGACGCGTTGAAGAACGCGTCAGGCCTGGTCGTCGCCGCCGGCGGCGACGGCACCGTCGCCTATGTTTTCAAGCATATGCAGGACTATTCCGTACCAATCGGGGTGCTGCCACTTGGCAGCGCCAACAATATCGCCCGTTCGCTCGGCATCGCCGGCACTCCGGCGGAGCTCGCCGAACAATGGCGTACCGGTCACGTCAGACCTTTCAATCTGATCGTCGTGCACGGTCTTAAGGAAGAGATTTTGTGCACGGAAGCGTTCGGTGTCGGCCTCATCGCAACCCTCATCGAGCGGCGCGCCAAGGGGAAAAAAGCCGACGGGGCCGACGATATCCGCCGCGGACGGCGGGCATTGAAGGAAATTCTGACCGAGGCGGAGCCCCATGACGTCGAGATCAATATCGACGGACAGCCTTGGGAAAGCGATCTGCTCGGCGTGGAAGTTCTCAGTATACCCTTCACCGGACCGGCCTTGCCGCTCGCGCATGATGCTGATCCGAGCGACAACTTGTTGGATGCAGTGGGTGTCGACCGAGAGAACGGCGAAGCTGTTATCGATTGGCTCAAATCGCCGCACGAAAACGCGCCGCCCGTCATTGTGCGCCAGGGAAAGGAGATCGTTGTCCGCTGGCGCGGTGTGGAGAGCCGCATCGATGACAAACTCGTCAAGGCAAAGTCGGATTGGCAGGAGGTCACTCTGTCCTGCGCTCCCGAACCCTTGCGAATTCTGGTGCCGGCGCCGCATCCGGCCGTGCGGAAGAGCGCGAATGACAAATAAAGCAGCACAATCGCTGACGACGGATGCAGATGTTCTCGAGGATCTCGACGATATCGAGCACATGGCGGTCGAGCTTGCCACGCTCGCGGGCGCTGAGATCGTCACGACCTATGGCGGCATTTTTACCGTTCGTTACAAAACCGGGGCAGCGGGTGCGTTGAGCAGCCTGCGCGACCCTGTCTCCGAAATCGACCGTCGTGTCGAAACCTTGATCCGCGCGCGACTTGCGGAAGGCTTTCCAGGCCATGACATCATCGGCGAGGAAATGGAGGAGCGTCCCGGCCGCGGCCAGGATTGTGTGTGGGCAGTCGATCCGATCGATGGCACCACGAATTTCGTAAACGGCTTTCCCATGTTCGCGGCATCAATCGGCGTGTTGCACCGAGGGGTCCCCGTTGCAGGAGCGGTTTGGTGTTCGGTGAGTCACGCGTTGCGCGCCGGCGTCTACCACGCTTCGCTTGGTCGCAAATTGCGTTTCGAAGGCAACGATGTGACACCGAAGGTCAATGCCGACGTGCTCCGTCGGTTGGCCGGTGTTCCGGTTGCCGCGCACGCTGACGAAGCAGGCTGGGAAACACGGAAGACTGGCTCGGCTGCCCTCGAATGTGCGCTGGTGGCTGCCGGGCTCCTGGAGGTCGCGCGCTTCTCCTCCCCGAATATCTGGGACGTGGCCGCAGGCATTGCTTTGGTGCAGTCCGGCGGCGGCGTGGTGCGTGAGCATGACGGAATGCGTTGGATCCCGATGCAACGGTTTGCGCCTGCTTCGCGCGCAGGGGAGAAACCCGACTTGCGTGGTTGGCGGCGGCCTATCGTCGTCGGAACCAAGAAGGGGGTGCAAACGATGTGCGGCGAGACGCCGGCGCGACCCTGACAACCGCTATAGCTCCAGCATGGCTAGAAAGGTCGCGGCGGGGGCGCGGCTAGATGCGCGCGAGCAACACTACCATCGTAACGACGCCACAAAGCGCTACACCAGTAAGCAGGATCGACCACTCCGAAGGCTTGAGCGCACACACCCTGCCGTCGTTGACCACGTAGGCGAACACTGAGGATACTTTTTGCATTTTTGCCTCCACTCCAAAGGCAAATCCGTTTTTTGACTATCTAAACCTAGGCCATGCCCGGCTGACGCACTGTGATGGAGGTCACCAAATGCGCGAATTTGCCAAGAGCGTGGATAAACCACTAACCCCCTTGCCGAATTGAGATTTCCAATTCGAATGGATTGGGCCGCTTGCAGGTGCCCAACATCGCGGGGCGGAACTTTGTCGCGAGAGCGACGTTAAGCATCGGACTGCCGGCCTGAATCCCCCTTCCCCCGCGCCGGCAGGTAAGCTTCAGGCCGCCGTTCCCCAAGAACGCGCGGCCTCTTTTTTTGCGGAAAACGAAAACCCCGGGCACAAGGCCCGGGGTTTTTTAGCCCGACAAACAAGCGCGATGCGCTAGCGCATCGAGACGCTCATGCCGCTCAGATTGAGGGAGGCCTCAAGACCGACCTGGCGTCCGCGCACTTCCATGAGAACGCCGTTCTGGTTCCGCAGGCGTGCCGCGGTGGCCCCGCCGGCAACCGCAATACCAGCTCCAACGGCCGTATACGTACCGACGATGTCCGACGCACGCCGCAGGTTCGTTGCCCGGCCGACGACGTCGGCGGTGGCAGCACCGATCGTGCCGACGCTCAATCCGCCAACGCTCAGCGGATAGGTCCTGCCGTGAAATACCAACGTGCCCGTCCCACCACCGGCGCCGATGATGAACCCAGCCCGCGTTATGCGAAAACGGACCGTTCCTGAATCCGCATATGAAGGCAAAGCAAACGTAACAAGCATCACCGCCGCAGCCAGAATGGCAGCGCCGTATTTTACCGTGCGAGAAATACCTAACATCGTAGCCTCCCTACCTTTCACCACGAACGCGCAAACGTAACACCGGCCAGCGCGGCTCTCCAACCGATAAGTCTAGTTGACATAGCCTGGCGGCGCTTTCTGCCACGGATATCCCGCGCGGGCTTTGCGATAGCCGTAATCGTACAGAGACCGCATGTATTCCTCATTGAACGGACCCTTGTACGGCACGTCAAAATCATCACTGATCGAAGCGAGATTGAAGCTGACGCCGTCCCGTCTGGCGAGAAGAAACATGCGATAGGTATCGTTGACGCCGCTCGATGCGGTCATCGTCGATAGCGCTTCTTTCGCGATCGCGATCGTTCG
>Ga0070709_10000362_pt1 | contig 28065 bp, 19 predicted proteins | sample LARL51metaG_FD_65449 | JGI IMG/M metagenome (GOLD analysis project Ga0070709, IMG submission 65449) | Corn, switchgrass and miscanthus rhizosphere microbial communities from Kellogg Biological Station, Michigan, USA - LAR L5-1 metaG | ecosystem: Host-associated > Plants > Roots > Rhizosphere ... | reverse complement strand
ATCCTGCTGCTGCATCTCGCCAACTCTGCCGTCTCTGGAATCACAGCGAGCAGTCGTGTCGCTGAGCGGCACGTCCGAAGGCCCACTGCTCAGCCGCTGCTGCTCCGCGGCGCCACTCGCAAGAGTCTTTACGTTGCTCTTACGCCCCGAGCGCTCCGCTGTGCAATCCGAATCGCTAGACTTCACCCGAAAACAGGAGCGGTGTGACCGATCCGGGCTAGTCGAGGCGAGCCACCTGTCAGTCGACAGCTCCGTCGTTGCGAGTCTGGTCCGAGAGCTTGCAGACGACGGCAAGGTCTCGCCCGTGGACATCGGCACCAGCGTGTGGGCGCTCAGTGAAGTCGTGGCCGATCACTCCAGCCTCTCCGCCCGGCAGTATCTCGACCGCGGTGGCTTGGCGGCCCTCCTCTCCACCTACCTCGAACGCAGCTTTTTACGCTTCCCGCGCGAGCGAGAGGGCGTCGGGAGAGCGCTGTTGCAGCTCATCGACCTCGAAACCCAAAAGCGAGTCGCCGAGGGCCGGACCGCCACGCAGCTTTGGGAGGCAACGCGCGCCCTGGAACCTGAGAGCCTTGCCGCAGCGCTTGAGTTTCTTGCCTCCCGGCAGGGGCGCGTCCTCGAGAAGCTCTCCCCCACCGGCAGCCCGCCGCGCTACCGTCTCATTCATGAGCGCCTAATCCCTGCCGTGCGCCGCGTCGCGGGTCCTTATATCCATGAGCAGGAGCAGGCTCGCTCCCTGCTGGAGAGGGCGTTTGCCTCTTGGGCTCTCGACCGCGACCGCAAGTACCTCCTCTCCGGCCGCGATCTCAAGAGGGTGCGCGCCTGTGCGTCGGAGATGCGGCTCGGCGAAGGCGACAGCGAGAAGCGGAAATTCATTGCGCTCTCCCAGCGGCAGCATCTCTTCGTCCAAGGTGGGCGCGCCGGTGGGTCCTTGCTGCTAGCGACGGGACTCTGGTGGCTTTTAGGCACCACAGGAGAGGCGGCGGGCAGGAATTCCCTCTTGAACGCATGGGGGCTACCACAGGATCTCGAGCAGGCTTTGCCGCAACTTGAGGCTCTCGGCCTCCCCCCACAAGTGAGCACCCTCGCATGGCTCAAGCACGCGAGCTCACTTCATACACTTTCGATCGCAGGAACAGAGATCAAGGATCTGGCGGATCTACCCAAGACAGTGACGACCTTGATCATGACAGGGCTCCCCGCGAAACCTCTTCCGCCTGCAGTCAACAATCTTGTGCTCGTACTGACTGATCCGACCACGTATGCCCGAGACCCACTTCTCTCTGGGCCTTTTCCAGCCGTAGACTCAATCACGATAGTGACCGACGACACGCTGCCTTTTCAGTTGAACTCGCGCGCCTGCAACCTAGTGATGGAGCACGGGCCACTGATCTGGAGTCAATTCTTGCCAAGCTGCCTTCGCTCCTTCGAGATACGCAGGGGCGCGCCCACCTCGCTGCCTCCCACCCTTCCGCCTTTATTGAAGTGGCTCATCCTTCCTGACCCCCCTGATAGGGCCATTCCCGCGACCCCTGCGTCATTCGACCTTGACGTTTGGTCAGGCTCAGAGTTCCATTTCACACTGAGCACTCTGCCAAGGAATACCACTGGTTTACGATGGTTCGGTGAAGGGCTCGACTTAACAGCGATCCCGCGAAGCGTAGAGCGCTTGAGTATCGACCTTTCACAGGTGGGAGCACTTAACTGGCGCGAGCTTCCACCCTCTATCAAGATGCTATGCCTGGACATGCAATACCAGGGACTACCAAGGCTCCGGGCCTTGTCGACATTGCCTTCTTCTGTGCGGAAGCTGAGGCTCAAGATCGAGTCGAGCCAGGTTCAGGGGTTGAAAGATCTCCCGCCCTCGATCGAGTCGCTAGCCCTTACGATTGGCAGAAGCAGGTCCGCTTCTGTGTCGAGCCTGACCTTGCCGCGGCGCCCACGCGTTGTTTTCCTTGACATCGAAGAGACCGAGATTAAGGAGCTCAAAGGCCTCCCGGACTCCGTTGAGGAGCTCGTGCTGCCTTCGAAATTTAAGACCCTACAGGGCCTGCCCAAAAACGTTCGCAGACTTTCTTTCGGAAATCCACCGTCTGTTGAGGCGGCGTCGGCGGATCTTTGGTGGTATTGGCCTTTCGCTAGATGACCGCTCGCACGGTGCTCATACCCAATTTCGCTCGTCGCTAGACATCGTGGCGGAGTAGCGCCACCTCAGAGCGACACCTCTGAGGGCGCCGCAGTGCCTGATACCAAGTCCCGCCCGCCAGTCCTTAGCACTCCCCGGCCTGCCCCAAACAACAGGCTACCACGTCAGAGCGGTAACCCTTTGGTAAGAGACCTTGGCATTATCCGATCAACACGCAGGTGCCTCGGGGCCGACCGATTGCACGGTGTCGCTCGACCGCGGCTGCTGATCGCGGCCATGAGTCCCCTTAGTAGTCGGGCTGGCCCGAGGCCCCGTCGCTCAGCGCCAGGGCGACGCTCGCCAGCAGGTGCCTGAGGTCGCCCAGCTCGCCTAGCCTTCGCGCTCGGCCCGCCGCACGCACACCGCGAGGACCCGGCGTTCTCCAAGCGGTCGGGCGCCACCTGGTAGACCGGGAACTCGAGGTGCGCGGTCGGCTGCGGACCGCTGGCCGGAGCGGGTCGCAGCGCAGCCGCCGCCATGCCGCCTCGATTTACACGGCCGCGGCGTTGACCGTGCCCCCGCCCGAGATGGCGACGCGCCCCGGCATCGTCGGCCTCAGTAACCCAAGCCGCCGTCGACCACCAGCATCTGGCTGGCGACGTAGCGGCGATCGGGCGGGACAGGCGCCGCGACTCAGGGCAGGCGCTGCCCCGCGATGTCAGAAAGTGGAGTCGAGGTGTGGCGCGGTGGGTTAGGGAGGCAAGCCGTGTCCAGCCCTTTCGTAACTGGGGCGTAAGTAGCTCTCCCATGCTCCGTTTCCACACCCCGCTCGTCAAACCGGACGGGCGGATCTCCCGCATCCGGCTTCCGGACAAGGAATTCACGCGTTCGCCCACGGGAGGTTGCGCGTGCGCTCGCTTAGGCGAGTAAGTCCCAGCTTCTCATAGAGATAGCTGTTGGGGAAGCGTGTGAGTCCCCCGGCCTGGAGCTTGTGCTTGCGGCGCAGCCATTGACGAAGCCGGTCCGAGGCGTGACGGTCCACGCTCCGGTAGGCTTTGCTCACCGGCCCCAGACAGAAGTAGTTCGCCCACCCCACCATCATCCGGTTGAGTCGGGCGACCTGCTCGTCGGGGTCGAGGTGCTGAGTCCGTCGGACGGTTCGCTGGCTGATCTCCCGGCAGAGCCGTTGGATCCTCGACCGCGACGGGCGCGTGCCCAGATAGGCCCGACCCGTCTTGGCCGACCAGCAGCGGCCGATCGTGTAGCCCAGGAAGTCGAAGGAGTCGTCCGGTAGGCGGCACAGCCGGGTCTTCGACTCGTTGACCGTCAGCTTGAGCCGCTCCATGATGGCCCGCATTGCCCGCAGGGCCTCTTCGGCACTGCCGCGGCAGCAGATCACCAGATCGTCGGCGTAGTTGACGATGCGAGCTTCCAGTCGCCTCGCGTGGCCCAGGCCTTTCCACCCCAGCACGAACCGTCGCATGTAGAGATTGCTTAGCAGCGGTGACAGCGGCGCCCCTTGCGGAACACCTCGTCCCGTGTCCTTGGCGCGGGTCGTTCGTCGCATGCGTCCCCGCTCGTCGGGCTCTTCCACCGGCGTCTGAAGCCACTGCTTGATGAGGCTCAGCATGTGGCGGTCGCTCACGCGACGGGCAACCGATTTCATCAACTCGGCGTGCGGGATGCTGTCGAAGTAGCCGCTCAAGTCTGCGTCGACCACCTCCACGTGCCCGGCGTTCACCAGGGCGTGGACCTCCCGAACGGCGTCCAGACCGCTACGCCCCGGTCGGTATCCGTACTGCTCCGGCGGCAGATCGGCCTCGAAGATGGGACTCAAGACCAGCACCGCCGCCGTCTGGACCACTCGGTCGCGCACCGTCGGGATCCCCAACGGCCGCTCACCGCCGCTTGGCTTCGGGATGTAGACCCGTCGAATCGCCTGCGGCCGATACCTCTTCTCTCTGAGCTCCTCCGCCAGTTCGCCCAGCCATCGCTCCCTTCCCTGCGACTCGATGTCCTCGAACACCTGGCCGTCCACGCCCGGCGCACCGCCGTTGGCGGCGCAACTCCGGTACGCGGATTCCAGGATGTCCGGCCGGTACAGCTTGTCGTAGAGCAAGTAGAACCGATAGCCCGGCGATCCCTTCGCTTTGGCGTGCAACGCTTCTTGCAGCTTCCGGACCTTTAATGGAGGCGCTAGGCTCATCGCCAATCTCCTGTCCTCGCTCCTGTGGGCGTTGCTCCTTGAACCAAGGCCCCTTTGCTCCGCCGGCATTACCCGGCTTCCTCGCTACTACGGGCCTCTCCGCCACCCCAGACGGCCCGGCCTGACCCTCGCGGGCTGCCAGTTCCCCTTCACACTCGGGGTCCGCTGGGGCTTCCCGTGTTGCTGACGACTTCCTCTTCCATGCATGCCGACGCCATTACCCCGGTGGGACCTCCAGGCACAGTCGCTCGTCTTGCCTGAAGACTCCGGCCTTCCCCCCGTAAGTGAAGGGTCGGCTCCCACATTAGCCTTTTCGAGGCCTGCTCAGCGTTCACTCACGTTTCGGCCTGCATGGTCGCCAAGTCGCCCAAGGGCGACCCTCTACACCGGAGGCTCCGATGGCTTCGTCTCCTCCACCACCGCTCCGATTGCTACCGGCCGGAGCGACCCAGTTGCCGGGTGGGATTCGCACCCACTAGAAGTCGCCGCCTTTTCACGGCGCACACTTACGCAGGGCTTACGCAGCGAAAAATGGTAGCCGAGGTGTCTGCATCTGTCAGCGATGTAAGTCATTTAATCACAATTGCTTACCGTGGAGCCGACGATCGGGACTGCACCGATGACCTGCTGATTACGATCAGTCGTCCAGGTAGACGACCTCCATCCGGCGGATGCGGAGGGCGGAAATGGTGACCAGGACCGCGGTCAGGGCGAGGAGGCCGCAGATGGAGACCCACCTCGAGGGGGCGTCGGAGAGGAGGGCGAAGGGGCCTTCCGAGAGGGGGACCGGGCAGAGGGCCTGGAGGTAGTGGATCACCGAGAGCTGCTTGAGGACGGGGGGCAGGAGGAAGTGGATGGCCTCCCAGCCGAAGAGCGCCAGGGCCGGGATGGCGGGGCTGCGGAAGAAGAAGCCGAGGGCCAGGAAGGCGGCGCCGTAGCCGGCGCAGGCGAGGGCGGTGACCAGCAGGTAGGCGCCGAGGTGGCTGAGGCCCGGGCCGTGCAGCAGGAAGGCCCAGCGCAGGCGGCTGTCGTGGGGCAGGTAGGCGAGCAGGAAGCTGGCGAGGGTCGAGCCGCCGAAGAGGGCCAGCGACACCAGCAGGCCGGTCAGGTACTTGGCAACGACCAGCAGCTCCCGGCGCATCGGCGTCAGGAAGTAAAAATGCAGGCTGCGGTCGAGGACCTCGCGGCGGATCAGGTTGCCGAAGATCGCCACGCAGCCGAGGAAGACGACCACCCGCAGGATGAAGCCCTGGTAGAGCTCGGCCATGAGGAGGGTGGCGCCGGCCAGGTTGCCCGGATCGGGCACCGCGCGCGGCAGCAGGGCGCGCAGCAGGAACACCGCGGGCGGCGCCAACGCCAGCAGGTAGAGGCCGAGGGCGCGCCGGCCAAGGAAGCTCTTGCGCAGCTCGAGCCGCACCACCGCGCCGAGCTGGCGGCGCCAGAGCGCCCATGGCGGCGACTGCGGCCGGCGGCCGGCGGCGGCGGCTGGCTCGGACAAAGGCACGGCGGGCGGCGACCCGGCGTGCGCCGGCTCCGGAAGTGGCTCCCGCGACGGCATGGCGGGCGCCGGCTCCGCAGACCCCGCCCGCTCCGGAAGCGAGCCGCCGCCGGCAGCCGCTACGGGAGGGGCCTGCCCGCTCACGACCTTCCTCCGTTGCCGGACGGGGCGTCGATCAGGTACTGGTAGACGGCCTCGACGTCGGCGTCGGCGGGGGCGACGGACTCGACGGTCAGGCCCTGGTCGATGACCACCTGGTTGAGCATGCTGTAGAAGCGGCCGGCGTCGCGGGTGCGCAGCAGCAGGCCGCTGCGGTCCGCCAGCATGCGGGCCTCGACGATGTGGTCCTGCTCGAAGGCCCTGGCCGCCAGCAGCTCCGGGCGGTCGCAGCGGATCAGCACCTGGGCGGGGTGCTGCTCGTCCATCTCGTCGCGCACCTCGACGATGTCGCCCTCGGCCACGACGTAACCGCCGTTGAGCATCACCACCTGGTCGGAGATGAGGTCGACCTCGTGCAGGATGTGGCTGGAGACGACGACGTAGAGGCCGGCCGCGGCGAGCTCGCGCAGCAGCGCGATGAGCTCGGCGCGCGCCATCGGATCGAGGCCGTTGAGCGGCTCGTCGAGCACCACCACCGAGGGCCGGTGGGCGATCGCCTGCGCCAGCTTGACCCGCTGGCGCATCCCCTTGCTGTAGGCGGCCACCTTGCGGCCGGCGGCCTCGACCATGCCGACGCGCTCGAGCGCCTGCCAGGCCATCGCGGCGGCCTGCCCCGGGTCGTAGCCGTGCACCCGCAGCAGCGATTCGATCAGCTGGTAGCCGGTCAGGCCGACCGGGAAGGCGTCGTACTGGGTGGCGTAGCCGACGCGGCGGAAGAGCAGCTCCGGCCGGTCGGTGGCCATGCCGAGCACCCGCACCGTGCCGCGGCTCGGGCGCAGCAGGCCGGCCATCAGGTTCATCAGGGTGGTCTTGCCGGAGCCGTTCGGCCCCACCAGGCCGGTGATGCCGGGCGGCAGCGACAGCCGGACCCGGTTGACCCCGAGCACCTCGCCGTAGAACTTGGAGACGTCGTCGAAGACGATCCGCTCGTCCGCGCCGGCCGCCCTCGCCGCGGCGGCTGTGCTCACCGCGCCGTTCGCGCCCACAGCGCCGTTCGCGCTCACCGCGCCCTTCGCGCTCACCGCGCCGGCCGAGCTCGCGGCGCTCACCGCACCACCTCGTAAGCCCGGACCCGCCGCATGAGCAGTCCCAGGCAGAGCAGCGACCCGGCCACCAGGGCCGTCCAGGCGGCGGCGACCGGCATGCCGGTCGGCGGCGCCAGGCCGAACAGGCCCGCCCACACCGTCTTGACGACCGCCTGCATGCTCAGCAGCTCGCTCCACCAGGTGCCGAGCGCCATCTCCAGGACGCGGCCGAAGCCGTTCATGGCGAAGAAGAGGATGAGCAGGACGATCCTCGCCACCGGCTTCCACTTGACCCAGGCCGACACCGTCAGCGCCAGCAGCGACAGCGAGACGATCAGCACCCAGCTGCCGGCGAACAGGCCGGCGAGCACGCGGACCTGCTCGGCGAACCAGCCGGCGCCCTCGAGATAGCCCTGCAGCAGGAACAGCAGGATGCCGGGGATCCAGGTGATCGTCGAGATCAGCAGCGCCAGCACCGACAGCTTGCCGGCCACGTACTCGGCGCGCGAGAACGGGCGCGACAGGTAGAGCGCCAGCCCGTTGTTGCGCAGGTCGGGAGAGATCAGCGCCGGGGCCACGACGACGGCCAGCACGAAAGCGAGGAAGCCCTGCAGGGCCAGGCCCCCCGCGAAGAAGCGGGCGTCGATCGGCAGCGCGTCGCGCAGGCGGTCGAGAGGCATCTCGAGCAGCTTCAGCGCCGACAGGTTGTGACGCAGGTAGATCGCGATCAACCCGACGAAGGGCGGCAGGAAGCAGAGCAGGTAGAACATCACGAAGGCGCGGCTGCGCATCACCTCCGCCAGGGCGTAGCGGGGCACCACCTGGAACCGCCGCCGCGGAGTGGTCAGGGGACCGTCGTAGCGGTGATAGGTGCGCTCATACACGGCCATCGGTGGCGTCCCCTTCCATGGCCTTGAGGAAGATGTCCTCGAGCGAATCGCGCTTGTAGTCGAGGCGCCGGATCTGCATCCCGGCGCCGGCGGCCAGCCGGAACATGTCGCGCGCCTCGACGCCCTCGGGGAGCACCAGCTTCAGGCGCTGGCGGGCGCCGGGCGCGCACTCGCAGCCGAGGGCCGCCGCCAGCTCGGCGAACGCCGGCGCCGCCGGGGCGCCGTCCGCGGCGCGCACGTCGAGCTCGAGCAGCCGGCGGTTGGCGCGCCGCTCCGCCTCGAGGTTGGCGTAGACCGCCACCCGGCCTTCCTTCAGCACCAGCACCTCCTCGCAGCACTCCTCGACGTCGCGCAGCAGGTGCGAGGAGAGGATCACGCGCGCCTCGCCGCCGTCGCGGATGCCGCGGATGAGGTCGAGCATACGGCGGCGGGCGGGCGGATCGAGGCCGTTGGTGGGCTCGTCGAGGAAGAGCAGGCGTGGGCCGTGGGCGAGCGCCTGGGCGAGCTTGACCAGCTGCTTCATGCCCAGCGAGTAGCTGTCCACCGGCCGGTAGCGCGCCTCGCCCAGGCCGACGTAGAACAGCGCCTCGTGGGCGCGCTCCAGGGCCGCCGCGGGCGGCAGCCCGGACAGCTCGGCCATCAAGCGCACGAAGCGCACGCCGCTCATGCCGGCGATGAAGGAGTCGGTCTCGGGCATGTACCCCATCTGGGCGCGGATCGCCGCCGTCTCCGAGCGGATGTCCTTGCCGAAGACCCGAGCGGTGCCGGCGGCCGGGCGGAAGAACCCGAGCAGGGTGTGGAGCAGCGTCGTCTTGCCGGCGCCGTTCGGCCCCAGCAGACCGATGCAGCGGCCCGCGAGCGACGCCCGCAGGTCGCGCAGCACGGGCCGGCCGCCGAGGTTGACGGCGAGCCCGTCGAGCTCGACGATCGGCGACTCCGTCACCTACCGGCCGTCCCTCCGCAGCATGGCCGCGCCGTGCGCGCGCTCGATGCCGCCGAGGATGCCGCCGAAGCCGGCGAGCGTCCCCAGGTTGAGTCCCGTCGGCCCGGCCTCGCTGTGGCCCGCGAACACGATGCGGTCCGCCTCGGCATAAGCGTAGAGCAGCGACGGCCCGTGGCTGGCGCCGAGCAGCAAGCTGCCGAGGCCGGATCCACCATGGCGCCCGGCGGCGCCGGCGCCGCCGGCGGCATTGGCGGCGGAGCCGAGCGCCCCGGCGATGGGCGCGAGCGCATCGAGGTTCTGGTAGAACAGCGCCGAGACGTTCACCTGGCCGTCGCGGCCGAGCAGGGCGCGCAGCCTCGGGGAGGCGGCCAGGGTGGTGCCGGCGGCGCGTTGCGCCAGGGCGCGGTCGAGCTGCGCCCGGGAGGGGGCCGCCACCATGTAGCCGTCGGCGAACAGGTAGTGCACCGCGAGCGCCGGCTGCCCCGAGACGATGGCGTAGTAGGTGCGGTCGCCCTGCTGCTCCTGCTGCAACGCCACTCCCGGCCTGCCCGCCGCCAGCTGCTCGGCATTGACCTGCTGTACGGTGCGGGCGAACGTCTGCTGCAGGCGCACCGGGTCGTAGACCTCCGCCACCAGCTGCCAGGAAGGCTTCGGCAGCAGCGGACCGTCGAGCCCGAGGGCGATCTCGCCGCCCAGCGGCGCCGCGAAGTCGTCGCGCAGGTTGAAGCCGTGCGCGGCCTCGGTCTTGGCCAGCTCGGCCGCGAGGTCCGGCGACAGGTTCAGCAGCTCGTCGAGCAGATCCACGGGACTCTTGACGACGAACGCCGCGACCAGGTTCGCGTCGCCGGAGAAGAAGCCGAGGCTCCCCATCGGCGCCGGCGCCGCCAGCCAGGACGCGATGCCGCGGCGCTGGTGGCTGAAGGTCAGGGCGGCGCGCGTCTCGGAGGCCGCCCGCTGCGCCGGCGCCGCGCCGTCGTGGTGCTCGAGGACGAAGTGCTCGAGGTCGAACAGTCCCATCGCGTCGGTCAGCCGGGACGACGCCGGCGCCGCGGCGCGATGGCCGGCCAGCAGCTGCTCGAGGTCGGCGCCGAAGAGCCAGTCGGCGCCGTCGGCGTAGGCTTGCGCCAGCCGGGCATGGAAGCTCGAGGCGGCGAAGGGGTTGGCCGCGCCGGGCCGCAGGTTGGCGGCGACGGCGGCGATCTGCGACGCGCTCGGCGACGCCACCAGCAGCCCCTGCCCCACCCAGATCAGCACCGGACCGGAGGCCCCGGCCGCGGGTGAGCCAGTGTCGGGCAGCCGGTCGAGCAGGACGAGCGCCGTCTTGCCGGCGCGCCGGTTGACCGCGGCCACCTCCTGCTGCAGGGTGGCGCGCAGCGGCGCCTCCCGGAGCGCCTCGGCCAGCACCACCGGCGGGCCGGAGCCGGCACCGCTGCCGGCAGCGCCGGCGGCCGATCCGGCGGCGATCACCACCTCGTCGCCGAGATCTTGACCGACGTCGCCGACCTGCTGGACGAGGTCGTGGAACAGCTGCTCGTTGGCCGGCGAGCCCAGCGTCGCGCTCCACCACTGCTGCAGCACCGGGCTCTCGGCGAGACGCTGCTCGAGCAGCTGCTGCGTCTGCACCAGGTTGGCGGAGAGGTTGGGCAGCGCCAGGTAGACCAGCGAGCCGGCCGGCACCAGGTCGAGCAGCCGGCTGCTGGTGCGCAGCGCCGGCCGGGCGACCTGGGCGTCGATCGCGCGTCCCGCGGTGCCCAGCTCGGCGAGCAGGGCATCGTAGCGGGAGGCGTTGCGGCTCCACGCCACCTCCTGGCGCACCGGCACCGCGGCGACGTTCGGCCGGGTCGTGGCCTGGTCGCCGGGATGCAGGACGATGAGCCCGGGCGTGTCCGCGGCAGCGCCGTCCGCACCGTCCACACCCTTCGCGGCCATGGCGGTTACGGCGGTTGCCGCGGGCAGGCCCGGCTTGGCCGCCGCGGCCGGCGGCGCGGTCAGCTGCACGCGCACCTCGCCCTCGACCACCGAGACCCGCGAGCCCTTGGTGCCGTGGTTGACGGCGAAGATGGTGCCGGTCACCGAGACCAGGCAGTCGTCCGTGGCCACGTAGAGATGGCGGGGGCGCTGGCGGGCCGCCTGGACGATGATCCGGCCGCGCTCGAGCTCGATGGTGTTGCCGCCGCGGCCGGCGGCCAGCGACAGGCCGGCGCGCTCGGCCATCTCGATCTGCGAGCCGTCGTTCATGCGCAGCACGGCGCGGGAGTCCTTGGCGGTGCGGACCTGCTCGCCCTCGCGGACGGCGTCGCCGGCCGCGACCGGCACGCTGCTCGCCCCGGCGACGCGGAAGAGCCTGCCGTCGACCGTCTCGACGCGGGCCATGCGGCCGCCGCCCGCGGCGCCCATGCCGAGAACCCGGAAGAGCGCCAGGCCCAGGCCCAGCCCCACCAGGAGCAACGCCGCCGCGGCCAGCCAGGGCGACCCGCCCGGGAACCGCCGCGCCCATGGAGACCGCCGCAGGATCGCGCGCCGCGGGCCGTCCTCGACGACCTCGTGGAGCGGCACGGCGGCGCGGCCGGCGCGGTCCTGCCGCGCCGCGTGCAACGCCCGCCGGCAGGGCAGGCAGGAGCCCACGTGGTCCTCGAGCAGCAGGGCGCGCGCCGGCGCCAGCCCGCCGTCGAGGTAGGCCGGGATCAGGTGGCCGAAGTCCGCGCAACCGGGGCCCGGCTGGGCCGCGGGAGCCGCGGCCGTCGCGAATGTCGCCGATGTCGCAGATGTCGCCGATGTCGCCGATGTCGCCGCGGGGGTCGCGATGCCGTCCGGGGCGGCGGCAACCAGCTTCATCCAGACCCGCGCCGCGGCTGCCTCGACCTGCCGATCGTCGAGCGGTTCGGAGAGCACCTCCGCGACCGCCTGCTCCAGGTCGTCGCGATGGTCTCGGTTGTCGTTGTCGAAGCGGCTCATGACCTGTCTCCTTGCGCCGGCCGGAGCTCGAGCTTGAGGCGATACCGCGCGCGATGCAATATGACGGCGATCGCGGTCTGGGAGCTACCGAGCAGCCGCGCGATCTCCAGGTTTCCCAATCCTTCCAGGTAGCGCAGGGCGAAGATCTCCGCCTGGCGGGGTGACAGGCGCGCCAGCGCCGCGCGCAGGCGGCGGCTCAGGTCGCGGCTGCTGCTGAGCCGCTCGGGACCGGGCCCCGCCTCGTCGACCAGCTCCTGCTCGAGGTCGCCGATCGCCACCAGCCGCGACCGGCGGCGCGAGCGCAGCATGTCGAGAGCCGCGTTCACCGCCGCCCGGTGCAGGTAGCTGCCGACCGATTGCGAGGGATCCAGCCGCGCCTGCGCGTCGTCGCCGGACCGGCGCAGCAGCCGCGTGAAGACCGTCTGCAGCACGTCCTCGGCGTCCATCGCATTGCCGGTGACCCGGTACGCCGCCCGGTAGACGGCGCCATGATGCTGCTCGAAGATCGCCCCCAGGTCCGCCGGCGGTACTCCGGCGGGCACCGGGGTTGCGATGCTGTCGTAGGCTGCTGCGGCTTGCACGTCGTCGACCCTCCCTTCGCCGTCCTCGATCATGAAACGTTCCCCCGTCGTGATTGTTACATCGAGCAGGCGGTCGCCGGAGGGAAAGTCAGCCGTAGTGGGAGGAAGGGGGGGCGCGACGGTGGCTGTCCCCCTGGCCTGCCTTCCTCTGGCCGACCTTTGGGCGAGCCCCCGCAGTCCGACGCCCCTGCATCCACCACCCTCGCCCAACGGGAGGCCAGAGGAAGGCAGGCCGGGGGGACAGCCACCGTCGCGACCCGGCCGGAGGGTTCCCCGGAGGCCCCTACTCGACCGAATCGAGGAAGTCGTCGAGGATGGTGTTGAAGACCTCGGGGCGATCCATCATCAGCCAGTGGCCGGTGCCACGCACGAGCTGGACCGGCAGGTTGGGCAGCAGGTGGTGGAGGCTGTAGGGGAGGCTGTTCGCGTCGCTGATGACCGCCAGCCTGGGTCCGTCGTAGCGGGCGAGCGCCGGTAGCGGCGCGAACTCGGCGGCCGCCTCGACGGCGGCCGGGATGGCGTCCTCGTGGGTGAGCCGCAGGTCCTCGATCACCCAACGCGCGGCGTCGCGGTCGCCGCCCATCGTCAGCTGGCGGAAGTAGGCCTCGAGCTCGCGTAGCGGCTCGGCGCGGAGCGCCTCGAGGAACGGCTCGAGCTGCCCGCGCGGGATGCGCGTCTGGTCCCCGTTCGGGTCCACCAGGAGCAGGCCCGCCACCCGCTGCGGGTGCTCGGACGCGTAGCAGATCGCCACCGCGGCGCCCAGGCTGTGCCCGGCGAGCACGAAGCGCCGCAGCGCGAAGTGGTCCGCGACCGCGCCGACGTCGGCGGCCAGCGAGGGCACGTCGTAGGCGCCGTCCTCGGCCGGGTCGGAATCGCCGTGGCCGCGCAGGTCGAGCGCCACGGCATGCCGGCGCCGCCGCAGGTGATCGAGCTGCAGCGCCCACTGGCCGCCGTTGCCCGCCAGGCTGTGGACGAAGAGGACCGGCAGGCGCCCGCCGGCCGCCTCGCCGCAGTCGCGCACGAACAGGTTGCCCGCGGGGCCGGCGATCCACAGCTGCTCGGCCGGGACCGGCGCCGCCTCGCCGTCCGCGGTTGCCGCCGCGGCCGCGGCCGCCGCCTCCTCTTCCGTTTCCGTGGCCCGCGAGCTCGCGGCGCGCGCGGCAGACCGCACCGCTCCGCCTCCGGCTACCGCGCCGGCCGTTTCCTCGTCGTCGGCCTCCCGCCGACCGCCGGCTCCGTCCGCGGACCCCGCCGGCGCCCAGGGCGAGTCACCGTTCCGGCGGCGGCTCGCCAGCAAGGCCGCCGCCGCGGCGGCGGCGAGCGCCAACCCGATCAGCGGCCAGAGGGGACGCACCACGCTGCGGCGCCGGCTCGCCAGGCGGCGCGATCGGCGGCGTCGGGCTTTCATGATCGATCTCCGGAGGACTTCGCGACATCTCCCCGAACGGACCCGGGGCTGGGTCCACACCTACCCATCGAAACTAGCACGGAGGAGCAACTTACGCCAGGTTCGCGATTGACAGCTCCGTGACGAGTCTAGTATCTATGCCTCCACAGTTCGTCGCTGCAGTACGCGCGTTGACAGAGTATGGAGGGGGGACCCATGCGATCGCCATCGCCTGCCCGCCGCCGCTCGCCACGGGTTGCCGGCATGGCTGGCCTGATGGCCGAACGGCGCCACACCGGCTCTTGCCGCCTGCCCTGCAGCGCCCTGCTGCTGCTCGCTCTCGCCGGTGCGACCGGCGCCCGCGCCGTCGACCTGGCGCGGCCGTCGGATGCGGACCTCCGCGCCGCCGCCCCGATCGCGCCGGTCGCCCCGATCGCTCCGATCGCGCCAGTCCCCGGGGCGCTCGACCAGGCCGCTGCCTGCCAGGCGCTGGCCGAGGCGGCCGCCTTCGGCGACGGCACCGCCGCGATCGCCGGCGCCACCGTCCTGCCGCCGCGCGGCGCCTGGGGAAAGGGCCTCGCCGCCGAATCCCAGGCCGCCGCGGACCCGGCCGCCGCCGGCTCCCCGCGCCCGACCCTCGGCGCCGCCTTGCCGCCCGCTGCCGCAGGCCCCGCTCCGGCCGGCGCCGGTGAATCCGCCCCGGCCGCCAAGCCGGCCCCAGCCACCGCCCCTGCCCCCCCGGCCGCCGCCGCGCCGCCGCCGCCGCCCAAGCCGCATCCGGCCCTCGGCTTCGACGCCGCGTTCGGGGTGCCGCGCCGGCCCTTCGGCAAGATGATCTACCAGATCGCCAAGAGCTACGCGCTCAACCCGCTGCTGGTGGCGGCGATCGCCAAGGTGGAATCGGACTTCAATCCGCGCGCCAGGTCGCGCAAGGGCGCCTACGGCCTGATGCAGGTGCTGCCCTCGACCGCGCGCCGCTTCGGGCTGCCGCGCAAGCGCGATCTCTTCAACCCGCGCAAGAACCTCGAGACCGCCAGCCGCTATCTCCGCTGGCTGGTCGACCGCTTCGGCGACGATCCGGTCCGCGTGCTCGCCGCCTACAACGCGGGCGAGGGCGCCGTCGACCGCTTCGGCGGCGTGCCGCCGTTCTCCGAGACGCGCGACTACGTGCAGCGGATCTTCGGCCTGCTGGGATTCTCGGTGCTGCTCGACGCCCCGGCGGCGGCCCCGGTCGCCGCGGCGGCAGCAGCGCTGAGCGGCGTGGCCGGCGCGCGGTAGGCGCCAAGCAGGCGCGCCGGCGCCCGCCTGGGACACCAGGCTGGATCAGCCGGGACGACCGGCTCCCCCCCTCTCCCTCACTCGTCGTAGGTAAGCCGCTTCGCCTGCCGGCAGTAGCGGCCGTCGGGCTGGGGCTCGAACACCGAGCAGTGATCCATCTCGCCGCCGTAGACGTGCAGCGTCAGGGCGATGCGGCCGGGATCGACGTTGGCCAGGACGTGGTGCTCGAAGGGCGGGATGAGCGCCCCGGCCGACCCGGCCCGCGCCCGCACGCTGCCCCTCTGCTCGAACCGGCAGAGCCCGCCGGCGGCTTCCTCGAGCAGCTCGTAGCGCGTCACCTCGAGCTCGCCTTCGACCACCCCCTCGACGCACCAGATCCCGGCGTGATCGTGCAGCGCGGTGTGCTGCCCCGGGCCCCAGGTCATGACCAGGGCGGTGAAGCCGAGCTCCGGGTCGCGGTAGAGCAGCCGCCGGCAGTAGCTGTCGGCGTGGGCGCGGCGGAAGCGCTCGGGCAGCCGCAGCCCCTCCGCCGGGATGAGGTCCTCGAGCTCTTCCTTGATCCGCGCGGCGATCGCCGCGGTGTCGCGCAGCCGCACCGCGGCGCGCAGGTTCTCGATCAAGGGCTCGACCTCGAGGGCGATGCTGCTCATGGCGTGTCCTTTCGCTCGACGGTCCGCGCGCGCCCGGTGGATCGGAAGCGGCGCGCGCGGGACGGCGTCGCGTCGTCAGTCCTGTTCGAGATAGGTGTAGCCCGACAAGCCTTCCTCGTAGCGGCGCACCAGCAGGCGCGACTCCTCGAGCGTCATGCGCTTGGCGCGCAGGGCCGCCTCGGCCGCCTGGCGCACCCGCGCCACCAGCTCGCCGCGGTTGTAACGCACGTAGCGCAACACGTCGGCCACGCTGTCGCCGGTGACCACGCCGTCGATCGTATACCCTTCCTCGGCGTCGAGCGAGACGTGCACCGTGTTGGTGTCGCCGAAGAGGTTGTGCAGGTCGCCCAGGATCTCCTGGTAGGCCCCGACCAGGAAGGCGCCCAGGTAATACGGGGAGTCGGGCTGCAGCGAGTGCAGCTCGATCACGTTCTTGACGTCGCGGCGGTCGATGAAGTGATCGATCTTGCCGTCCGAATCGCAGGTGATGTCGGCGATCACCGCCCGGTTCGCGGGCTCCTCCTGCAGCCGGTGGATGGGCAGGATCGGGAAGAGGTGATCGATCGCCCACGAGTCGGGCAGCGATTGAAATACCGAGAAGTTGCAGAAATAGGTATCGGCCAGCGTGCGCTCGAGCCCCTCGAGGTCCTCGGGGACCTGCGGCAGGGTGCGGGTGATCTTGAGGATCTTCTGACAGGTCGCCCAGAAGAGGTCCTCGGCGAGGCCGCGGTTGTCGAGCGACAGGTGCCCGAGGTTGAACAGGCTCAGGCACTCGTCGCGGTAGGTGATGGCGTCGTGGTAGGACTCGAGGAGGTTCTTCCGCGACACCTCGCGGTGGGTCTCGAAGAGATGCTTGAGCGGCAGCTCGGCGTCCAGCGGCAGCTGCCGCGGCAGCTTGCCGACCGAGAACTCGGCGACGCCCAGGGCCTCGACGACGAGCACCGCGTGATGGGCGACCGTGGCGCGGCCCGATTCGGAGACCAGGATGGGATGCGGCACCTTGTCGTGATCGCACACCTCCATGACGCCGAAGACGATGTCGTTGGCGTACTCCTGCAAGGTGTAGTTGAGCGACGAGGCGAAGTTGGTGTTCGAGCCGTCGTAGTCGATGCCGAGGCCGCCGCCGACGTCGAGGTAGCGCAGCGAGGCGCCCATCTTGACCAGGTTGACGTAGATCTGCGCCGCCTCGCGCAGGGCGTCCTTGACCGAGCGGATGGACGAGATCTGGCTGCCGAGATGGAAGTGCAGCAGCTCGAAGCAGTCGAGCAGCTGGTGCTCGCGCAGGTAGTCGACGGCGTTGAGCAGGTCGCGGCCGGAGAGCCCGAACTTCGAGCGGTCGCCGCCCGACGCCTCCCAGTGGCCGGCGCCGCGGGCGGAGAGCCGGGAGCGGATGCCGAGCCGCGGCCGCACCCCGGCCTTGCCGGCGATCTGGCGGATGAGCGGTAGCTCCGAGGGCTTCTCGACCACCAGGATGACGTTGCGGCCGAGCTTGCTGGCGAGCAGGGCGGTCTCGACGTACTCCTCGTCCTTGTAGCCGTTGCAGACGATCAGCGCCTCCTCGTCCTCGAGCATCGCCATCACCGCCAGCAGCTCGGGCTTGGAGCCGGCCTCGAGGCCGAAGTGGTAGGGCCGGCCGTAGGTGACCAGGCGCTCCACCAGGTAGCGGTCCTGGTTCACCTTGATCGGGTAGACGCCGCGGTAGACGTTGGTGTAGCCGTACTCCGAGATCGCCCGCCCGAAGGCCTCGTTGAGCTCCACCACCCTGGCCTTGATGATCTCCGAGAAGCGGATGAGCAGCGGCAGCCCGATGCCCCGCTGGCGCACCTCGTCGACCAGGTCCTTGAGATCGATCGCCGGCGCGCCGCTGCCCGCCGGATGGACCGAGATGTGGCCCCGGCCGTTGACCGAGAAGTAGTTGTTGCCCCAGCCGTTGATGTTGTACAGGTCCATCGAATCGGCGGCGGTCCAGCGGCTCGTCATCGTGGCAATCGCGGGCATCTCGCTTCGCGCAGGCGCTCCTCGTCCCAACCTGGGGTCTCTCGTCAGGGAAGCTCGGGGCCTCGGCACGGCGACCGCCGGGCACGGCCCCGAGGCGGGCCGTAACTTTACCATGGCCGGGCGCGCGGAACGGGCGTGGGGTATCGACCGGTCGCGGGTCAGTTCCCTTGCCTCCCTTGACCTCCTTGCCGCCCTTTGGGCGAGGCGTCGAAGTCCTACGGTGCAAGTCGAGGCCTCGCCCAAAGGGCGGCAAGGAGGTCAAGGGAGGCAAGGGAACTGACCCGCGACCCGACTGAGCCATTATCTGATTGACAGCCGAATCGTGCGCCCGCTACCCTAATGGCCTCGAGCACAGAGGGCGAGCCATGAGACCGACCCAGCAATTCCCCAGCCCGCTGGTGGAGCAGGAGTTGGTGAAGATGGAGAACGAGTGGGCGCGGGCGTGGCAGCTGCCCGATCCGGCCGCGCTCGAGAACATCGTCGCCGACGACTTCACCCTGATCGGCTCCAGCTCGAAGGGCGAGGTCGTCAACAAGCGCCAGTACATCGACTCGACGCTCAAGCTGGTGCGCGGCGACGGTTACAGCTTCGAGCGGATGAACGTCCGCATCTACGGCGACACCGCGGTGATCAACGCCCAGTTCCAGCAGCGCGCGACCTTCGCCGGCCGTGACTGGAGCGGCGAGTTCCTGCTGACCGACGTCTGGGTGAAGCGCAACGGCCGCTGGCAGGTGGTGGCCCGCCACTCCAGCCGCCCGGCGGTGTGAACGGATCAGATCCCCGCCTGCAGCTCGCCGAGCAAGCGCGCCGTGGCCGCCGCGCGCTCGCGCCACCAGGCGGCCAGCGACGGCGAGACGTGCGCTTCCGGCAGGTGCCTGCCCGCCCAGCCCGCGGCCTCGCCGGCCAGCCAGCCGAGCACCGGGCGGGCGTCCTGGTCGAGCATCGCCCGCAGCACGACGCGGCGCTCGCCGAGACGCAGGCCGAGCTCCAGGTCGCGGGCGGCGCGGGCCAGGTCGGCGCGGGCCAGGACCATGCCCGTGCGCGCTGGCGTGAGCAGCGAGGCGAGGAAGCCCTCCGGGCCGTCGCGCCGCGGATCGACGCCGCCCGGCGCCGCGCGCAGGTGGAGCGGCAGGCGCTCCGGACCCTCGGGCAGGGGCAGGGACGCGGCCTCGGCGCGCAGCGCGCCCCCGAGCAGGGCCCCCCAGCGCACGTAGAAGGGATCGGCCGGTTGCGCCGGCCCGCCGGATTCGCCCGCCTGGCCCTGGCCTCCGCCCCCGCCGAGGTCGCCCAGCTTCGCCAGGAAGATCGGCAGCCAGCAGAGCAGGTGCTCCCACAGGAACGCCGCGCGGGCGTGCCGCCAGCGCTCGCGCGCCGCCAGGTCCGCCGCCTGCCGCTCGAGCTCGCCGAGCCGGGCCTGGAGGCCGAGCATCACCGCGACGTGATCGGGCTCCGCGGGCGGCGTCTGCCCGAGGGCGCGCCAGAAGCCGGCGATCCGGTCCGCCGCCTCGCCCCCCATCATCCCCTCGCCGCCCAGGTAGACGGAGGCATGGGGGTAGAGCTGGAAGAGGAACAGCTCGCCGTGCGCGGCGCGGCTGGGGAGCGGCCCGAGGTCCAGCGCATCGGCGGCCGGCTGCAGCTCGGGACGCGGCGTCTCGCTCAGGGCGCCCAGGGCGCGGAAGAGCTCCGGCTCCACGCTGCCGCCCGCTACTCCCCGCGATCGGCCTGGGCGCCGGCGGCCGCCGCCGCCGCCGGGCCGGAGCGCGGCAGCCGGTAGGCCTCGCGCGACGGCCGCAGCGGCCGGATGAGCCAGTGGGGCCGGCGCGTGCCGTCCGGGGAGTGGCGGGCCGCCGGGCGGGTCGTGGCGAGCCACTCCCGGTAGACCTGGTGCGCCTTCGCGGTGTCGGCGGCGATCTCGCCATAGCGGTCGCCAGGCTCTGCCTTCCGCACCCGCACCGCCTGGTGCCAGCAGTGCATGCCCGAGACCGGGTCGGGATGGACCGGGAAGGTCAGGTTCTGGTGGACCCCGACGTCGGTCCACCAGATCCGCGCCGAGTCGGGATCGCTCGAGGCGAAGGGCGCGACGCCGGCGCGGCGCCGCATCGACCAGCGGCCGCCCTCGTGGCCGAGCGCGACCGTGGCCATGAGCTGCCGCTGGCCCGGTTGGACGGGTTGGCCGGGCTGGCCGGGCTGCGGACCGCCCCGCGGGCCCTGGTCGGCAAGCTTCCAGCGGCCCATGTGGTGGCTGCAGGCCACCACCCCCGGACGGATGCCCTCCGTCACCCAGGCCTTGTCGACGAAGTGGCCGATGTCGGTCTCGATCCGCACCAGGTCGCCGGTCTCGATCCCGAGCCGCGCCGCGTCGCCGGGATGGATCCAGAGCGGGTTGCTGTGCGCGATCTCGTCGAGCCACTTGGCGTTGGCGCTGCGGGTGTGGATGTGGACCGGCAGCCGGAAGGTGGAGATCAGGCAGAAGCGGTCCGGCCCCAGGCTCTCGGGATGCACGTGGCTCCTGACGTAGGCCGGCAGCGCCTGCTCGCGCCAGCCCCAGCTCGCCAGGGTGGCCGAGTAGAACTCGAGCCGGCCGCTGGGAGTCGGGAACCCGGCCAGCACCGCGCCGTCCACGCGCACGCCGGCGGCGCGCCGGCCCTCGGCATCCGGATCGGGGATGCCCACCGGCACGAGGTTGGGAGAGGCGGGCTTCGGCGCCCGCGTGTAGACGCGGCCCCAGCGGTCCTCCGCCACGTCCTCGAGCTCCGCGGGTGGCACCTCGCGCTCGTGCAGCGGGCCGATCTCGCGCGCGATCTCGAAGGCGCCGTAGCGGCGCATGAAGGCCAGCGGCTTGAGGCCCTCCGCGGCGGCGCGCTCCGGCAGCCCGGGGACGGAATGCTCGAAGATGTAACGGTAGTACTCGTCGACGCCCAGGCGCTCGCCGGGGCGCGCCGCGGACTCCGCGAACTTGCGGATGCCGAGGCTGCCGTCGGGATCGATGCGCCAGGTCAGCTCGAGCCAGAAGTCGTTCTCCTCCCAGACCTCGCCGGGGTTGGTCTCCCGGCTGTCGCCGACCGTCTCGCCCAGCCGCTCGCACGCCGCCCGCAGCACCGGCTGGCGGAAGCCCAGCCACTGCGCGTCGTGGGTCTCGTAGGAGTGGATGTCGTGACGCTCGGCGCCGTGGCCCATGGGCAGCACGTAGTCGGCGAAGTAGGCGGTCTCGTTCCAGGTCGGGGTGAGCGCCGCGTGCAGCCCGACCAGGCTCTCGTCGGTCAGCGCCTCGATCCAGGAGAAGCCGTCGGGATTCGTCCATACCGGGTTGTAGACCCTGGTGAAATAGACGTCGAGCCTGCCGCGGCCGTCCTTGAGGAGATGCGGCAGCAGGAACGACAGCTCGTAGGTGGCGAGCGGGTACTCCTGCGGCCAGGTCAGCTCGTTCCAGTGCTCGGGGTGGCGCGGCAGGTGGATGGGCTTGGGGACGAACTTGTTCCAGGCGTTGGGATAGGTGCCTCCCGGGGTGGCCACCGCGCCGAGCAGGGCGTTGAGCAGGAAGAGAGTGCGCGCGACCTGCCAGCCGCCGAGGTTGCCCGAGGCGGCGCTGCGCCAGGTGTGGGTTGCGAGGCGGCTGCCGGCGCCGCCGACCGCCGTGGCGATCTCCTCGATCACCGCGGCGGCGACCCCGGATTCGGCGGCGGCGAAGTCGAAGGTGTAGCTCGCGTAGAGCGACTCGAGCGCCGACTCGAAGCTGGCGAAGGTCGGCGGCAGCTCCGGGTGCTCCGCCTCGAGGTACTGCTGCCAGTTCCACCAGCGGCGCACGAACTCGCGGTCGTAGAGACGGTGCTGGACCAGGTGATTGGCGACGGCGAGGAAGATGGCGGCCTCGGACCCCGGGATGGGCGCCGCCCAGATGTCGGCGTGGGTGGCGGTGTTCGACAGCCGCGAGTCGAGGACGATCAGCTTGGCGCCCTGCTGCTTGCCCTCCATGATGCGCTGGGCATGCGGGTTGAAGTAGTGCCCGCTCTCGAGGTGGGCGCTGACCAGCAGGATGACCTTGGCGTTGGCGTGATCGGGGCTCGGCCGGTCGATGCCGCACCACAGCTCGTAGCCGGCGCGGGCCGCCGCGGAACAGATGTTGGTGTGGGTGTTGTGGCCGTCCACGCCCCAGTTGGCGAGAACGCGCTCGGTGAACCCGTCCTCCCCCGGGCGGCCGACGTGGTACATGATCTCGCCCTGGCGCCGCTCGACGATGGCCTTGCGGATGCGCCCGGCGAGGTCGTCGAGGACCTCGTCCCATCCCACCCGCTCCCAGCGACCCTCGCCGCGGCGCCCGGCGCGCTTGAGCGGGTAGAGGATGCGGTCCGGATCGGTGACCTGGTTGAGGGTGGCCGGCCCCTTGGCGCAGTTGCGGCCGCGCGAGCCCGGGTGCTCGGGATTGCCCTCGAACTTCTGGATCCGCAGGCTCTCGCGGTCGACGTAGGCGAGCAGGCCGCAGGCGGACTCGCAGTTGAAGCAGGTGGTGGGCACGAGCAGGTAACGGCGCTCCACCCGTCGCGGCCAGGCCCGTGAGTCGAGCTCGACCCAGTCGTCCCAGCGCTCCTTGGGCGGGAACGAGGCCAGGTGCACCCGGCTGGCGCCCGGGTAGAAGGTCTCCCCGCGCGCCTCGGTCGCCGCCCGCGCCGCGCTCACCCGGCGCGCCAGGTCTTCGAGGGTCATGATCGGGCGCTCCCGGGCATCGCGCTCATGCCAGCGGCACCGATTGGCCCGCCTGCACGTAGGCGTGCTCGTGGGCGAAGAGGCCGGCGAGGGAGAGGATGGCCGCCGCGATGCCGGCCAACGCGGCCATGGCCTCGCCCAGGGCGGCGCCGAACAGACCCGCTCCGGCCTGCGCGGCGCCGGCCGCGGGCCCGGCGGCGACGACGGCGCGCGCGGTCGCCTGGGCGTCGGCGGCGGTCGCGGCGCCGGCCCAGGCCAGCGCCGCGCCGGCCGCGGCCAGCGCGATCCCCGTCCAGAACCAGGCGCGAAGGCGGCCGCGCAGCATCTCCCGCGTGGCCAGGTGAGCGTGCGCCGTGCCGTGCGTCAGGGTGCACTCCCCTGCCACGAGGGCGAGATGCAGCAGGCCCGCCACCGTCAGGATGCCCAGCGCCAGCAGCATCAGGCGCGAGTTGGCGGTGATCGCGGGGAAGAGGACCGCGGTGCCGGCGAGCACGGCCTGCACCGTCAGGTGCGGCGGCAGCAGCGGGCTCTGCCAGAGATCGCGGGCCTTGGCCTGGGCGAAGAGGTACGCCGTGTAGACGGCGGTGAGCAGGGCGAGCGGCAGGCCCGCCCAGATGAGGGCCCGGGTCAGCTGCGGCCGGCCGGCGACGGCGGCCAGGAAATGAGCGGCGAGCACCAGCGCGTAGCCGCCGATCAGGAACGCTCCCCGCACCAGCCAGCTCCGCCACTGCGGCCGGGTGAAGATCATGTAGAAGCGCGTGGGATGCTCGAGGTCCCAGATGAGGAGAGCGCCGGTGACCGCCAGGAAGGCGCCGGCGAGGACGGGGACGTCGAAGAGCCACACCCGGCTCGCGGCGCTCAGCCGGCCCAGCGCCATGAGCAGCACGGCCGCCAGGTAGACGCCGGCGGCGATCCCCTTGGTCAATGTGTACAGGCTCACGCGCCAGTCCCAGGGCACGCCGTGGGAGACGTCGTAGGCGAGCACGGCGGCGGCGGCCGAGTTGCCCGCCCGCGGGCGGGGCGCCGGCGCCGCCGCGAAGGGATGGCCCGAGACGACGTGCCCGCCGCCCCGCCGCTGCTGGCTCCACGAGAAGAGGCCGCCGGGCGGCCGGCGGGCGGCCAGCGGATCGAGCGTCGCCTGATGGGCGCCGCGGTAGAAGAGCTTCGGCCGCGTCTCCTTCTCCGGGCGGCGCACCGTGACCGCCTCGCGATGCACGATCTTCGTCACCCGCGACTCCGGGTCGTCGAGGTCCCCGACCAGGATGGCCTCGGTGGGGCAGACCACGACGCAGGCCGGCTCGAGGCCGACGTCCAGGCGGTGCGCGCAGAAGTTGCACTTCTCGGCCGAGTGGTCCTCGGGATTGATGAAGATGGCGTCGTAGGGACAGGCGGCGATGCAGGCCTTGCAGCCGATGCAGATCGACTTGTCGAAGTCGACGATGCCGTCGGGCCGCCGGAACATCGCGCCGGTGGGGCAGGCGGCGGTGCAGGGCGCGTCGTCGCACTGGTTGCAGCGCGTCACCTGGAACGCCCGCCGCGCCTGGGGGAAGATCCCGACGTCCACGTACTTGACGTAGGTGCGGGTGACCCCGAGCGGCACCTGGTTCTCGGACTTGCACGCCGTGGTGCAGGCGTGGCAGCCGATGCAGCGCTCGTGGTCGATGATTTTCGCCCAGTTCATGTGTTGCGTCCGTGCTCCTGGCGGCTTCGAGCCAGGACAGCCCTCCGATGTTGCTCTCGAGGCCTGCTCAAAAGCGATCTATCGGATCGCCCCCGCATCCCCTCGATCCCCTTCCCACCCTCCGGGGGGAAGGGGACGCCCCCTCCCTCTCTCCGATGCAAGTCGCATTAGCCGCCGTACGACTCGTCCTGCTCGATCTTGCTCAGCACCCAGTCGAACTCGCCGCTGGTGATCTTGGCGTCGCAGTGGGCGCACTGGCCCGCCATGTTCACCTCGAGCGGCGCGCCGCAGTTCGGACAGTTCTTGTCGGCGCGGGGGGCGCCGCGCACGCCGGCGCCGCGGATCAGCGTCCAGTACTCGGAGTAGTCGCGGTCCGCGTTCGGGTTGCCGCCCACCACCTCGCCGGTCGCTTGGCGCACCGTGAAGTCGCGGCCGCTGGCCCAGATGCGGAAGGTCACCGCGTCGTAGTGCTTGTCGCGGACCACCTTGGCCAGCTGCCGGCGCGTCAGGCGCATGTCGCGCAGCTGGTTGGTCAGGCCCTGGTGCTGGTAGGCGGCGATCCAGTACTGCAGGTAGTCGAAGAGACCGTCCGAGACGAAGCCCCGCACCGGGCGCAGGTCGAGCGCGGTCCAGGCGGGATTGAGCTCGGTGTAGATCAGCTGCAGGCGGGCGGCCAGCGCCTGCTCGCCGCTCTCGGGATCGGCTTGCTGCAGCTCCGCCCAGCGCTCGGCCAGGGCGGGGTGCACGATCGTCGGCCAGTCGGTCCCCACCTCCTCGACCGTGCCGGTGAGCGCCGGCGGACGGGACTCGATCTCGAGCGGCTCGGTCGCGACCACGCTCCAGTCGAAGCGCCCGCCCGAGACGACCTCGCCGCAGTACTCGCAGCGGTCGCCGCCGCCGGGACCGAACGGCGCACCGCAGTTCGGGCAGTGGAAGCTGTGGACCGCCACGGGCGGACGGCTGCGCACGGCGGCGTCGCGCACCAGGCGCCAGCGCTCGCGGACGTACTGGGTGGCATCGCCGGTGCCGGCGCCGACCGTCATGTTGGACTCGAACTCGAGCACGACCCCGACCTGCGGCCGCGGCTCGCCGCCGCTCGGCAGGCGGACGTCGACGGCGCGCATGGCGCCGATCACGACACCCGAGACCGGCGCGCCGGCCGGCGGACGGCTGGCCAGCTCGGTGCGCGCCTCGGCGCTCAGGTAGGGCGCCAGCGCGTCGAGCTCCTGGCGGTTGGCGCGCGCCTCGTGGGCCTTGGCGTAGAGGGCGTACGCGAAGTCCTCGAACAGCACCACCGAGAACTCCGGATCGAGGCCGCGGATGACGTCGAGGTCCGGGGACGGCGGCGGGCCGGGCGGACCCTGGCCGGCGGGTGGCGCGGGCGGGCCGCCGCCGCCACGGTTCTTGTTGATCATGTAGAGGACGATCACGACGATGACGATCACGACCAGCAGCATGAAGCAGCCGCCGAGGCCGCAGCCGCCGGCGCCGAGCAGCGGGCCGCCGCCGATGCGTGACGACGAGCCGAAGGAGCTGCCGCCGCGGGAGCTGCCGCCCGAGAAGGTGTGGCCGCCGCCGGGACGGCTGCCGGAGAAGGTGTGACCGCCGCCGGGCCGGCTGGACGCGAGGTGCATGCCGGTCGAGGAATGAGAGGAGGAACTGGAGGAATGGCTCGAGCCCGAATAGGAATGGCCGCCGCCGGGACGGCGAGCCGCCGCCGGGACGGTAGCGAGCAGCAGGAGGAAGGCGGCGGTGACGGCGACGGCGACGGCGGAAGCGAGCCGGCCGCGCCGGCTGCTGCGGCGGCGGTGGCGGTCGCAGCATTCGTGGCGGGTCGGCTGGCGGACGCTCATACCGTGCGGGATCTCCTGGACGCGGAAGGCGGAACGGCGCCCATTGTAGACGAGCGGGCCCGCAGCCGGAGAGAATTCGGCCGCCATGACTGCTGGAAGGGCAGGGGGAATAGGAAGCGGCGGGAGCTCGAGTAGCGGCGGGAGCGCTGGCAGCGCCGGCAGCTCCGGCAACGCCGGGAGCGCCATCGGAACCTTGCCACGCGGGCTGCCGCGGGCGCGGGTGCCGCGCGTCGACCGGGACGGCGCCGCGCCGCCGGCCACGGGTTCGGCGGCGGCACCGGCGCCGGCGCTGGCGGACTTCCCCTGGGCGCGGGCCGCCGTCCTCGAGCCTTTCGTGCTCGCGGACGGCAGCGCCGCGGCCGTGCAGGCGACCTCCGTGCGCCTCGCGCACGACGCGCGCGCTCTCTACGTCCGTTTCGAGTGCGCCGATCGCGACGCCTGGGGGACCTGGCGCCACCGCAACGACCCCATCTACCTCGAGGAGGCCGTCGAGGTGTTCCTGGCGCCGGGCATGAGCGATCCGCGGCGTTACTGGGAGCTCGAGGTGAGCCCGCTGGGCGTGCTGTTCGCCGCCCGCATCGAGAACCCGACCGGGCGGCGGGCCGACCTCGAGGCCGACACCTCCTGGGAGTGCGCGGGCCTCGAGTGGCAGGCCGGGCCGGCCGGATCCAGCCAGGACTGGTGGGCGGCGCTCGCCATCCCCTGGACGGCGCTCGCCGCCCCCGCGGGGGAGGCGGCAGGGACGGTGCCGCCGCGGCGCTGGCGCGCCAACTTCTACCGCATCGAGCGCCCGCGCGGCAGCCCGCCGGAGCTCAGCTGCTGGTCGCCGACCCTGACCGACCCGCCGGACTTCCACCGCCCCGACCGCTTCGGCGTGCTCGAGCTGCGCTGAACGCGATCTCTCACCCCGTCTCGCCGCGACTCAGGTAGTGGGGTAGTGGGTCAGGCCGCGACCCCCGGCGCGGGGTCGAGCGCGTAGCGGCCCGCCCCGTCGAGGTAGTACTTGAGCAGGCCGCCGATGATGGCGACGTTCTTGAGGATGTTGACCATCTGCTCCTGCTGGGCCGTGGCGTTGGGGGCGTGGCTGAACAGCGCGCCGTGGATGAGGACGGTGGCGAGGACGGTGAAGAGGATCAGCGCCAGGGAGGCCCAGCGCACCCGGAAGCCGAGCAGCAAGCCCAGGCCGCCGAGCACCTCGAAGAGGATCGCCAGCGCCAGCCACAGGCCCGGCGCCGGCCAGCCGAGGCTCGCCAGGAAGCCGCTCATGTCGGCAAAGTGGGTGATCTTGTTGAAGCCGGAAAGAATGAAGATGGCCGACAGCAGCAAGCGCGAGATCCACGACAGGTGTGCGTTCATGCTTTTTCCCTCCTGGTCGGAGTAGGTCTATCGGGTACGGCACCAACCTGATTCACGGAGCCGCGGGAGCGCGCTCCGGCATGCCCTGTTCGCTGCCCTGTTCGCTGCCGCCGGTCTCGGCGTAGATCTCCTCGCAGATCCGGGACAGCTCGCGGCAGTCCTTCTCGGGCACCCGTGCGGCGAATTCGCGCTGCAGCTCCATGAACCGCGGACCGATCGCCGCCAGCAGCTCGAGGCCCGCCGGGGTGATGCGGCTGATCGACAGCCGCCGGTCCCGCTCGCTGCGGTCGCGCTCCACCCAGCCGCGCTTCTCGAGCCGATCGACGAGCCGGGTGACGTCCGGGGCCCGCTCGATCATCCGGCGGGCGATCTCGCAGCGCGAGTGTCCCTCGGGGTGGACGCCGCGCAGGATGCGCAGCACGTTGTACTGGCTCGCCGAGAGGCCGACCTCCGCGCACAGCCGCTCGGTGCGCGTGCGCAGGTGGTCGGCGGCCACCAGGAGGTTCAACACCGCCTCCTGCACGGCGCTCTCGAAGTGGTCCTGCTGGATGCGGTGCCGGAGCGCGTCGCCCATGTCCAGCCTTATAGCACCGGACGGAGCGTGTTGCAACACACATCTGCCCTTGCTTCTTGTCTGCATCCTCTGGGCGAGGCTCCCCTGGCGAGAGGCGTGCCCTGCTCCCCTCCCGGGGGGGTGGGGTTCCTTGGGACGAGGCGAGGCATACCCCTGCCTCGTGGAGACGAGGCCCCAAAGTCCGAGATCCGTTCCTTTGAGAACT
>Ga0070709_10000356_pt1 | contig 28323 bp, 23 predicted proteins | sample LARL51metaG_FD_65449 | JGI IMG/M metagenome (GOLD analysis project Ga0070709, IMG submission 65449) | Corn, switchgrass and miscanthus rhizosphere microbial communities from Kellogg Biological Station, Michigan, USA - LAR L5-1 metaG | ecosystem: Host-associated > Plants > Roots > Rhizosphere ... | reverse complement strand
CGGACGAGCGCCCACTGACCCCATCCGCGAATCCACTTGAAGTTGCCGTGGAACCCGTTCCGCATTCTTCTCGAACCATGCTCCCGCCGACGTATACTGCTGCATTCACCCAGAAAGATCTCAGCCACAAGGATCGCCAGCATCATCTTCGGCACGAAATTCGCGTTTGGACGCGCGATTTGTTAATTGCCATCGGTCTGGCGCTGGTCATCATTATTTTTCTTTATCAACCTGTTAAGGTCGAAGGCACCAGCATGGCGCCGCTGCTATCCGATCAGGAGCGCATCTTCATCAACAAGTTCGTTTACCGCTTTGAACCGATTCATCGCGGCGATGTCGTGGTGTTCTGGTATCCTCTCGACCATTCCAAGTCTTTTATCAAGCGCGTGATCGCGTTGCCGGGTGAAAGCGTTGAGATTCGACAGGGGATGGTGTACGTCGACGGTCAGCAGATTAAAGAACCTTACGTGCCGCCGCAGTACGAGGACTTAAGCGATTACGGGCCGGTGCGCGTGCCGCCCGCGATGTTTTTTGTAATGGGCGACCATCGCATTAGTTCGAACGACTCTCGGGTGTTCGGTCCGGTGCCGAGCCGGTTTATCTATGGCCGCGCGGTGTTTGCCTATTGGCCGGTGGACCACTTCGGTTCGCTTTCTGCGACAGCCGAAGCGCAAGAAAAATGAAAATCGGAGGACACCCTGACCGAGGTTCTGCATCGACCTGCAATTCTCGCGCTGGAGGACGGGCGCGTCTTTAACGGCCGCGCGGCTGGCGCGATCACGCGCCGCGGCGGTGAAGTCGTTTTCAATACCAGTCTCACAGGTTACCAGGAAGTCTTCACCGATCCCAGTTATGCCGGGCAAATCGTTTGCTTAACGTATCCACATATTGGAAATGTCGGCGCGAATGCGGACGATGAGGAGGCGACGAAACCCCACATTGAGTCGCTGATTGTGCGCGAGTTTTCGCACATCGCTTCGAATTGGCGTTCCACCGAGACGGCACATCTGTATTTGAATCGCCACAAAATTCCCGTTATCTGGGACATCGATACACGAGCACTTGTTCGCCATATACGAAAAGTTGGCGCGTTGCGCGGGATCGTTTCCACGGATGGCACTGCTGCCGACCAATTGATTCATGAAGCGAAAAGCCTGCCCACGATGGCCGGTCAGGAACTGGCGAGCCGTGTGAGCTGTGCCAGATCTTATGATTGGAGTAAGGGTTCCATCGATCTGGTCACGTCGCCATGGTCGGAAGAAATGGGAGAAGCTACATCGGACGAAGACGCGCAAAAGCTACGAGTAATCGCGTATGACTTTGGCATCAAGCAGAACATTTTGCGGCTATTGACAGACCATCATTGCGAGGTTGGCGTGGTTCCCGCCACGACTTCAGCGGAAGACGTTCTTGCTATGAAGCCGGACGGGGTATTTCTTTCGAATGGACCGGGCGATCCCGAGCCGATGGATTACGCAGTCCAGAACGTTCGGAAATTTGTCGGTAAGGTTCCGGTTTTCGGCATCTGTCTCGGCCATCAAGTTTGCGGCCTGGCTCTGGGCGGCAAGACTTTTAAACTAAAGTTTGGCCACCACGGTTCGAATCATCCGGTGAAAAATTTATTGACCAACCAGATCGAAATCACTGCGCAGAATCACGGATTCTGCGTTGATCCCGAATCGCTGCCGTTGAACGATGTGGAAGTCACCCACCTGAACCTGAACGATCACACCAACGAAGGCATACGCCACAAGTCCGCGCCAATTTTCAGCGTGCAGTACCACCCGGAAGCTTCGCCGGGGCCGCATGATTCACACTATTTGTTCACGCAGTTTACGGATTTGATGAAGGAATGGAGGCAGCCGGGCAGTTCACGGCGATAAAATTCTGCACGAGAGCGCAAGCGCGGTACAAATTGTTGAAGGGGCAAGATGCCGAAGCGGAAAGACATCAAGAAGATTCTGATTATCGGATCGGGACCGATCATTATCGGGCAGGCGTGCGAATTTGACTATTCCGGCGTGCAGGCGTGCAAAGCGTTGCGCGATGAAGGCTACGAAACGGTCCTGGTCAATTCGAATCCCGCCACGATCATGACTGATCCAGAAATGGCGGATCGCACTTACATCGAGCCCCTTTCGAAAGAATATCTCGAGGCCATTATCATCAAGGAGCGGCCGGACGCGCTGCTGCCAACCGTCGGCGGGCAGACTGCGCTGAATCTGGCGGTCGAGCTGGCCGAAAGCGGCATCCTGGAAAAATACAAAGTCGAAATGATCGGCGCTTCTTTACGCGCGATCAAGGTTGCGGAAGATCGGCTGTGGTTCAAAGATGCTTGCCGCAAAATAGGGCTCGAAGTGCCCGCGTCCGCGCTCGTCAACAACGCGCAGGACGCCATGCGGTTGTGCGAACAACTCGGTTTTCCGTTGGTGATTCGCCCGTCGTTTACCCTTGGCGGCACAGGCGGCGCGATTGCCTACAACCGTGAAGAATTTGCGGACTCCATTTCGCACGCGCTCGATATGAGCCCGGTTCACGAAGCGCTGGTAGAAGAGTCCGTTCTTGGCTGGAAAGAGTACGAACTCGAAGTTATGCGCGACTTTCGCGACAACTTCGTGGTGATTTGCACCATCGAAAATTTCGACCCCATGGGTGTGCATACCGGAGATTCCATCACCGTCGCTCCTGCGCAGACCCTTACCGACAAGGAATACCAGCGGATGCGCGATGCCGCGGCGGCGATCATCCGCGAAGTTGGGGTCGAAACCGGCGGTTCGAACGTGCAGTTCGCGATCAATCCCGAAAACGGCCGTATGACCGTGATCGAGATGAACCCGCGCGTTTCGCGCAGTTCCGCGTTGGCAAGTAAAGCGACAGGCTTTCCGATCGCAAAAATAGCGGCGCGGCTGGCAGTGGGCATGTCGCTGGACGAGATTCCCAACGACATCACCAAGAAAACTCCGGCATCGTTCGAACCGACCATCGACTACGTGGTAACGAAAATTCCCAAGTGGCAATTCGAAAAATTTCCAGGGTCGGACAGTACCCTTGGCACGCAGATGAAATCGGTCGGCGAAGTGATGGCCATTGGCCGCACGTTTAAAGAGTCGTTGCAAAAAGCAATTCGATCACTTGAGCCGCACACTCCCTGGCGTGCGCCTGCGGACACGCCCCACTCTCTTTTGCGGGAAAAACTTGCCACGCCTCGGCCCGACCGCATCCACTGGCTGCTGACGGCCGTGGAGCGCGGTTTGCACGCTGAAGAAATCTGCGAGCTGACAAAGATCGATCCGTGGTTCATCAAGCAGATCGAAGAACTCGTCGCGATGAACAAGCGCGCCGGCGGGGTCACGGTCGAAACCGCGTCAAAGGAACTTCTGCGCGAAGTGAAACGCCACGGCACCAGTGACGAAACCCTGGCACAAATGTGGAAAACCACTCCCGCCGCGGTTCGTTTGCAACGCGCGCGTTATAGCGTGTCTCCCGTCTTTAAGCGCGTAGATACCTGCGCCGCTGAATTCGAATCGTTTACACCGTACATGTATTCCACCTACGAGGACGAAGACGAATCCGACGCCTCATCACGTCCGAAGATCATGATTCTGGGTAGCGGCCCGAATCGTATCGGGCAGGGAATCGAATTCGATTACTGCTGCTGCCACGCCAGCTTTGCCTTGCATGAAGACGGCTACGAAACCATCATGGTGAACTGCAATCCGGAAACGGTTTCGACCGACTATGACACTTCCGATCGACTGTATTTCGAACCACTCACGCTTGAAGATGTGCTCGCGATCGTCGAAAAAGAAAAGCCGCAAGGGGTTATCGTGCAATTCGGTGGACAGACTCCGCTGAACCTCGCGCTCGAACTCAAGCGCAATGGCGTGCCCATTATTGGCACCGCCCCAGAATCGATCGACCTTGCCGAAGATCGCCGTCGCTTTGGCCGCTTGCTGGACGAATTAAAAATTCCGCAGCCGCGCAACGCAACCGCGCTCGTGCCCGAAGAAGCGGCGCGGCTCGCCGGCGAAATCGGCTTGCCGGTTCTGGTGCGTCCCAGCTATGTGTTGGGCGGACGCGCCATGGTGATCGCTTACGATGCAAATACGGTGCAAGACTACGTCGCGCAAGCCGCGATGATGGGTCCGGCGCGGCCCGTGCTTATCGATCAGTTTCTCGAAGAAGCCACGGAAGTCGACGTGGACGCTCTTGCTGATGGCAACAGCGTCGTCATTGGCGGCATCATGGAGCACATCGAAGAAGCCGGCGTGCATTCCGGTGACTCTTCGTGCGTACTTCCGCCGGTCAGCCTGTCGCCCGCAATTCTCGAAACCATTCGTGATTACACCAAACGCCTGGCATTAGCGCTCAAGGTCGTTGGCCTGATGAATGTTCAATACGCGATTCAGCGCGACACGGTTTATGTTCTAGAGGTGAATCCGCGCGCTTCGCGCACGGTGCCGTACGTCAGCAAAGCCACAGGTGTGCCACTCGCAAAAGTTGCCGCTCGCCTGATGGCCGGTAAAAAACTTGCCGACATGATTCTCCCACTCGTTCACCACAACGGCGTCGCCGAAGTCGCGGTCCGCGATTTCTATTCCGTCAAATCGCCGGTGTTTCCGTTCAATAAATTCCGCGGCGTAGACACTATCCTCGGCCCGGAAATGCGCTCCACCGGCGAAGTCATGGGTATCTCCAGCAGCTACGGACTGGCATTCGCGAAAGCACAACTCGCCGCGGGCCAGCGCCTGCCGCGGAAGGGCACGGTCTTCCTCAGCGTAAATGACCGCGACAAAAAACATCTCACGACGATCGGGAAGGATCTCGCTGCTCTCGGCTTTCAGCTCACTGCCACCCGTGGAACGGCTGCAGCTCTGCATGCTGCCGGCATCGAAGCTGAAGGCGTCTTCAAAGTAAACGAGGGCCGCCCCAACATCGTCGATCTCATCAAAACCGGCAAGATCGACCTGGTCATCAACACCCCACTAGGGCGCGAATCCTTCTATGACGAAAAATCCATTCGCCGCGCCGCCATTCGCTACAACATTCCTTGCATAACAACTTTGGCCGCAGGAAATGCTGCGGCTCGCGGCATCCGAGCCTTAATCGAGCAGGGAATCGAAGTGGCCGCTTTGCAGGACCTTCATAGCGGCCAGGCCGCAGTTTCCGGCACTTCCGGATCAGGAGATTAATCGTGGATGTCTCTGGGATTTACCCCGCGCTTACAACGCCTTTCGCGGCTGACGGTTCCGTCGCGCTCGATCAATTCAAAGCCAATCTCTCGCGCTACAACAAAATCGGTCTTGCGGGCTATGTCGTCCTGGGCTCAACCGGCGAATCCGTTCTACTCTCTTCCGCCGAAGCTGAATCTCTCCTCGTGGCTGGCAAAGAAGCAGCCGTGGCGGGCAAACTTCTCATCGCCGGAACCGGAGCCGAGTCCACTGCCGAAACCATTGCTAGAACCAAGCGTGCCGCAGCGCTCGGTTACGACGCCGCTCTGGTTAAAACTCCGTACTACTACAAGCCCGCGTACCAAACCGAAGCGTATCTGCGACACTACCGCAGCGTGGCCGACGCTTCACCGATTCCAATTCTTCTTTATTCCGTGCCGATTTTCACGGGGGTGACACTCGAAACTCCCGAAATCGTTGCGCTCGCCGAGCATGCAAACATCATCGGGATCAAGGACAGCTCTGGCGCGATACATAGGATCGTTGAAGTAGCAGCGCAAGCGCCTAAAAATTTTCAAGTTCTGACAGGCTCGGCAGGGGTGCTCCATGCTGCTCTCGTCAGTGGAGCTAAGGGTGCCATCCTGGCCCTGGCCTCGCCCTTGCCGGAGAAGTGTGTCGAACTGTTCGACTTGTTTAGGGCCGGCCGCCATAAGGAAGCTCAAGCGCTCCAGCAGCATCTGGCCCTTGCTTCGAAGGCCATCGTCTCTGCCGGAGGCATTGCCGGTGTGAAGTACGCGATGGATGTTCGCGGGTACCACGGCGGCTTGCCCAGGCTTCCGCTCCTGCCGCTTGTGGAAGGGAAAAGGGCAGAAATTGCGCAATTAGTTGCTCAGTTTGAGCCGGCTACGGCCAGCGCCTGATTTTGCGTAATCGAAATGCTCTCTAAGCGGCAATCTTTCCGTCTACTTGTCTGTCACCGAATCGCCCGGCTATCATCAAACGTCCATGCATTGTCGCGCCCTCCCGATCGAAGCACTGCCGCACCAGCCGCAACTGCTGCGCGATTATCTGCATTCCTACGAACGGGTCAGCGCTTTCTTCCAACATAAGCCGGATCTGGAGAGCATTCTAAACGTCGCTCGCGCGCTCGATTTCCCCGCCGATCGTCGCCGCGAAGTAGCAGGTATTCTTCGCCAGCAAAATCAGCTTCTGGGCTCCGGCGCGGCCACAACAGCGAACCTGGATCGTCTGGAAAGAGGTGCAGTTGCCGTAGTCTCCGGCCAACAGGTCGGTCTGTTTGGCGGGCCGGCCTATGCTGTTTACAAAGCCATCGCCGCTGTTCGCATTGCAAAAGAATTGACCGAGCAAGGGCTGGACGCGGTGCCGATTTTCTGGATGGCTACCGAGGACCACGATCTCGACGAAGTTCGCCACGTCTCCTTTTTTCACGAAGGCAAGCTGGTGAAATTTGAATTGCCTGCGGGCGTGGGTAACGGCGCTCCGGTCGGTCGTATTCCACTCGGTACGGAAATAGAAGCGCTGCGAGAAGAGGCCGTGAAGTTACTCAGGTCATCCGGCAGAAGCGAAATCGCGCAGATTGTCAGCCAATCTTATCGCTCTGAGGAAACCTACGGCAGCGCCTTTGGCAAAATGTTCGCGCGCGTTCTGGCCAGCTTTGGGCTCATCTTGCTTGATCCGCTCGACCTGCGGCTGCACCGGATCGCCGAGCCCCTACTGTCGAGAGGGATCGAGCAGCGCGATGCGCTGGAAGAGCAACTGCTCGATCGCGGCAAGGCACTCGAGAGCGCTGGATATCCGGCACAAGTGAAAGTTACATCGCGCAGCAGCCCACTGTTTCACATTTCGCGCGATGGCCGCCAGGCAATCACCAGTAGTGCAGGAAAATTCGAAGCGGGTAAAGGCACCTGGACGAAAGCTGAACTGGTCGCCGAAATTCGTCGCGAACCGGAGAGCTTCAGCCCCAACGCATTGCTTCGGCCGGTGGTCCAGGACTTCCTACTTCCGACCGTCGCGTATATCGGCGGCCCATCAGAAATCTCCTACTTCGCACAGTCTGAAGTTCTTTATCGCAATCTACTGGGACGCATGCCGGTCATGCTGCCGCGCGCCGGTTTTACGATCATCGACACCAAAGCCCAGAGACTTTTGCAACAGTATGGCCTGCAGGTAGAAGACGTCTGGAACGGCCCGCAGGAGCTTCGCAACCGCCTCAGCAAGGCCAGCGTTCCCGGAGAGATTTCCCGTTTGCTTGCAGAAAACGGCAGCGAAATCAGAAAGCGACTTAACCGGTGGTCGGAAACCATTGCGGTCCTTGATCCGACCTTAAAAAATGCGGTCGACACGGCGCAAAAGAAAATTGCTTATCAGGCGGAAAAATTACAGCAAAAAATTGGCCGCGCGCTGGACCTCAAGCAAGGAGTGCTAACCTCGCACGAGGAATTTCTCTCCAACCTGATCTATCCCAATAAGAACTTGCAGTCGCGGGAATTGTGTTTTCTTCCCTTCGCCGCGCGTTGGGGTCAGCAAGGCTTCGAAGAAATTGAGCGTCACTCCGGCATCAAGAACGTCGGGTCGCACTTCATTATTCCCATCCCGTAAATGCCTCCTGGGCATGAAGACGCTTCGCATCAAGACAACACGCCGCACGCAATTCGTGGATATCACGCGCGAGGTGGAGCAGGCCGTTCGCGATTCTGGCCTTAAGAGCGCGGTCTGCCACGTCTACGTTCCGCACACCACGGCAGGCGTTGCGATTAACGAACATGCCGATCCTGATGTCGCCTCCGATGTCGAGGGCCTTTTCGATCGGCTCATCGCGCATAAAGGTCCCTACCAACATGCTGAGGGCAACACGGACTCGCACATGAAAGCGATTCTCACCGGCACCAGCCAGACCATCTTCATTGAAAACGGAAAGCTCGCGCTTGGCACCTGGCAGGGAATCTTTCTTTGCGAATTCGACGGCCCCCGGCGGCGCACCGTCTTGGTGAAATTTATCGCCGATCCAGCTTGATTGCTCGCAGAACCCCCGAGACGCGATTAAGTTTGGCGTCTGCGGGTACGGCGCCGCCATTCTACAGACCGCCACATTATGCAACCTTACGGTTGCACATATCGCCGGATTGGTATTAATATGCAACCAGAGGGTTGCATATGAACACAGATAAGATCGAGAAAACGATATTGCTGCGCGCGCCGCAAGGAAGAATCTGGCGCGCGCTCACAGACTACCGGGAGTTTGGCCATTGGTTCGGCGTTAAATTTGACCGGCCTTTTGTGGCCGGCGCGACCATTTCTGGTGCCATTGTGGGAACAAAGGTCAACCCTGAGGTCGCAAAAGCTCAGAAGGAGCATGAAGGTCTCAAGTTCGAGATCACCATTGAGAACATCGAGCCGGAGCGCCTGTTCTCCTTCCGGTGGCATCCGTATGCGATCGAGCGCGGAGTGGATTATTCCACCGAACCGACCACTCTGATCGCTTTTACTCTCAAGAAAGTACCAGACGGTGTGATGTTGACCGTCACCGAATCAGGATTCGATCGGATCCCGCTTGCGCGCCGAGCGCAGGCGTTTACGGCAAACGAGCAGGGCTGGAATATTATGATCAAGGTCATCGAGGAATACCTTGCCCAGCAAGCGTAGCGCGAAATTAGTGGCACGCTCGAAGAATTCCGCGGTCGTGTTCGCGGCACTCGGGGATGAGACACGCCTGCGGCTGGTTTTGCGATTGAGCAACGAAGGGCCATTGTCCATCTCCAGATTGACCTCGGGCACGAACGTCACTCGGCAGGCCATCACCAAGCACCTGCGTGTGATGAGCGCGGCCGGGCTTGTTCGCAATCTGCGGCGTGGCCGCGAAAATGTGTGGAGGCTGGAACAGCGGCGGCTTGAAGACGCGCGCCTTTATCTGGACACAATTTCGCGGCGGTGGGACGAGGCGCTCGGGAGACTTCGCGCCTTCGTTGAAGATTAGCGCATTAATTCAGGTCGTAATCTCAGCGGCGAGTTCATTCCGCTGCTTTTTCTTATCCCTCTTAGTGGCCGCCTTCCAAGGCAGGCGTTGTTTGTCGCGTCGGTGAGGCGCAACTGAATCATCGCGCAGTGCCAGCGAAAGATACTTCAGCCATTTTGGCGCGCAAGCCCACTGCTTCGCCTATGGTAAAGTTTTGGTTTATCCGATGAGCCTCGGCATCTACATCCAGGTCCCGTTCTGCCAGACCAAATGCACCTATTGCAACTTTCATACCGGTATTGTGTCCAGCGAGCGTTTCGCGCCATACGCGATGGCGGTCCAGACTGAAATTCGGGAGCATGGCGCTCGTCTTCGCAATGCCGGAGTCGCACTGCCCGCCTCGCTCGATTCCGAGATGGTCGATACGGTCTATTTTGGAGGCGGAACACCAAGCCTGCTCGATCCGGCGCATCTTCTCGGGATGCTCGAGGCCATTCGCGAAACGTTCCACAGCGAATTGCGCGAAGTGACTCTCGAAGCCGATCCCGAAACCGTCGATCCGCAAAAAGCTGCAGCCTGGTTTGCGGCCGGAATCAATCGCATCAGCTTCGGAGTGCAGTCTTTTTCCGACATCGAATTGCAAGCAACTGGCCGTATGCACCGCCGCGCCGACGTCTACCGCGCCGTGCCAATTCTGCACGGAGCAGGTATTTTGAACGTCAGTTTCGATCTGATCGCCGGCTTGCCTCATCAAACGCCCGAATCCTGGCGCAACTCTCTCGACGAACTGATGCAGCTCGCACCGCAGCACGCTTCTATCTACCTCCTGGAAGTCGACGAGGGCAGCCGCCTTGGCAGCGAACTTCTCCGAGGCGGTGCAAAATATTCCGCATCTGCCGTTCCTTCGGACGATGCCATGGCTGAATCCTACAATCTGGCGCGCACTGTGCTGGCTGCGGCAGGCTACGAACACTATGAAATTTCGAATTTTGCCAAGCCGCGCTTCAGCTCTCAACACAATCGGAAATACTGGCGCCGCGAACCATATCTCGGATTCGGGGCAGGCGCACACTCCTTTTCGGGCTTGCAAAGATGGGCCAATGCGCACGATTCCGCAGCTTACGTGCAGTGCGTGCTCGCGGGGAAAACCCCGATCGAGCAATTGGAAACAATCTCCACTTCGCAAGCTCTGGAAGAGGAACTATTCCTAGGACTTCGCCAACTCGCAGGCATCGATCTTGGCCGCCTGCAAGATACTTACGGAGTTTCGATCAATGATCGCTTTCGAACGCTAGAATCTTCAGGCCTGGTCCAACGCGATGGAAATATTGTCCGGCTTGCGCCGCGGCACCTGAGCATTTCGAACGAAGTATTCGTCGAACTGATGCGCTAGCCGGATGCTTCAGCTTTCCTGGGAGAAACAGAAAATGACAGCACAATCGGTCACCGATCCAGAAAGGGAATTGCGCCCATCGCATGTGGGAGTCAGCGTCGTCGATTTACGCAGCGACACGGTCACGCGTCCTACTCCCGCGATGCGACGGGCCATGGCCGAAGCCGAAGTCGGTGACGACGTGTATCTGGAAGATCCGACAGTCAACGCTTTGGAAACTCGTGCCGCTGAAATCTGCGGCAAAGACGCCGCGCTGTTCGTTCCCAGCGGCTGCATGGGCAACCTCATTGCGATAAAAGTCTGGACGCACCACGGCGATGAAGTGATCTGTGAAGAACGCAGCCACGTCAATCTCTACGAACTCGCTTCCATGTCTGCGATCGCAGGTTGCATGCCGCGAGTTGCTCGCGGAGAAGACGGCATCCTTGCTTGGTCACAAATCGAAGCGGTTATCCGCCCAAGAATTTATTACGACTCGCAAACTGCCCTGGTTTGTGTGGAAAATACGCACAACATGGCCGGCGGCACTCTTTATACCGCCGCGCAGATCAGTGACATCTGCAAACAGGCTCATGCGGCCGGGTTAAAAGTCCATCTCGATGGAGCACGAGTCTTCAATGCAGCGGTTGCCCTGGGAGCGTCAGTCGCTGAAATTGCGCGCGCCGTGGACTCCGTCATGTTTTGCCTCTCCAAAGGTCTCGGCGCTCCCGTCGGCTCGATGGTCGCCGGCTCGCATGAATTCGTCGAGAAGGCCCGCATCTACCGCAAAATGTTTGGCGGCGGCATGCGCCAGGTCGGTGTCCTGGCGGCCGCAGGTCGAATCGCGCTCGAAGAATCTCCCAAGCGACTCGCGATCGATCATCAAAACGCGCAGCGCCTCGCTGAAGGCATCGCGAAAATTCCATCTCTTCGCATCGACGCAAAAACCGTCAAGACCAATATCGTCATTTTCGATTGCAAAGAAACGGGCATGAACGCCGTCCAGCTCTGCGATGCGCTGAAGACCCATGGAATCTGGGCACTGGATACTGCTACGCATTCGGTTCGCTTCGTCACTCATTGCGACGTTGACTCGCGGGATATCGAACGCGCGTTGCAAGTGTTGCAAGCGGTGGTCGCGAAATCTCACGGGAACGCAGCATGATCTGTGTACTTGTAGCGCTGCTCGAGTATTTCGCTAGCGACTTGGTATAAAATTATCTTTGTTAAGCTATTTCAATTTCTTTGACCCGGTTACGCTGACAAGAGGCCTTGTGGACTTTAACTTTTCCGATGAGCAGAACCAGCTCCGCCGCAGTATTCGAGAATTCGCCGAAGGCGAAATCGCTCCGCACGTTATGGAATGGGACGAAGTCTCTCACTTTCCCAGCGAAATTATTCCCAAGCTCGCTGAAATGGGTCTTCTCGGGGTTATTTTCCCCGAAGAATACGGCGGCGCCGGACTGGGCTACATCGAATACGTCATTGCCATTGAAGAACTCTCTCGTGTGGATGGCTCAGTAGGCATCATCGTTGCCGCGCACAATTCGCTGTGCTCCAATCACATCTTCAAATTCGGCAGCGAAGAGCAAAAGCAAAAGTATCTGTCACCGCTCGCGCAAGGAAAAAAAATAGGCGCGTGGTCGCTTACCGAGCCGGAAGCTGGCTCCGACGCTGGAGGCACGCGCACCACGGCAACTCGTGACAGCAATCACTGGATCATCAATGGCGCAAAAACATTCACGACCAACGGCCACTACGCCGATGTCTGTGTCGCCATGGCGGTGACCGATAAATCGAAAAATTCACATGGCATCAGCGCCTTTATCGTGGAAAAGGGAACTCCCGGGTTCCAACCCGGCAAGAAAGAAAACAAGCTCGGCATGCGCGCGAGCGACACTTCGGAAGTGATTTTCTCCGATTGCCGCATACCGCAGGAGAACCTTCTTGGCAACGAAGGCGAAGGCTTTATAGGCAGTTTGAAAATTCTCGATGGCGGCCGCATCTCCATCGCGGCGCTCGCGCTGGGCATGGCGCAGGGAGCACTCGATGCCGCCGTAAAATATGCCAAACAGCGCAAACAATTCGGACAGGCCATCAGCGAATTTCAAGCGATTCAGTTCAAACTCGCCGACATGGCTACCGAAGTCGAAGCCGCGCGCCTACTCGTGTATCAAGCGGCATGGCTCGCCGACCAAAAGGACGTCCGCTTCACGCGCGAATCCAGCATGGCCAAACTTTTTGCCAGTGAAGTCGCGGTCCGCGTAGCCAACGAGTGCGTACAAATTCACGGGGGCTACGGCTTCATCAAGGATTATCCAGCGGAAAAATTTTATCGCGACGTTAAGCTTTGTACGATCGGCGAAGGCACCAGCGAAATCCAAAAATTGGTCATTGCTCGGCAGCTGTTGGGAAAGAAATAATACCTAGATGCTGCCGCTTGTTTCTCCATCGCAAACACCACAGGATCAAAATGTCTTTGTCCATTGAAAAATGGGCGGAGCAAATCCGCGCCGGCGAAATTCGCGCCATTTCCCGCGCTATCACTGCAATTGAAAATCATGCACCGGATGCCGAACCGCTCCTCAAGATTCTTTTTCCGCAGACCGGGACAGCCTATCTCACCGGAATCACCGGCGCTCCCGGCACTGGCAAGAGCACCCTCGTCGATCGGCTTGCCGCGCATCATCGCAAACAGCGCGAAGGAGTCGGGGTCATCGCTGTCGACCCCACCAGCCCCTACACGGGCGGCGCAATCCTTGGTGACCGCATTCGCATGCAGAGCCATGCCGGGGACGCCGGCATCTTCATTCGGTCCATGGCCACGCGAGGATTTCTCGGTGGCCTCGCCCGCGCCACTGCCGAAGTCGCGCTACTTCTCGACGCCGCCGGCAAGCGCCAAATCATCATCGAAACGGTCGGTGTCGGCCAGGACGAAATCGACATCGTCCGCCTCGCCGATTGCGTCGCGGTAGTTCTCGTCCCCGGCCTGGGCGACGACATTCAAAATATGAAGGCTGGCCTGATGGAAATCGGCGACATCTTCGTTCTTAACAAGTCCGATCGCGAAGGCGCCGACCGCCTCGAAGAGCAGCTCCACGCCATGCTTTCGCTGGTCATGCCCAGAGACGGTTGGCATCCGCCGGTCATGCGAACCGTCGCCACTGAAAACAAAGGTATCGATGCGCTGGGCGAAACCATCGCGAAGTTCCGCACCCATTTCGAATCCAGCGGCGAACGCGAAAAAAAACACACCGAGCACTGGCGCAACCACTTGCTCGAACTCCTCGAGTCTCGTCTCGTCGAACGTGTTCTGAAGGCCGCAGGGGGCGAAGCCGCGCTGAATCAACTCGCTGCCGAGGTTGCGCAACGCCGCAAAGATCCTTTCGCCGCCGTCACTGAAATCCTCGCCAAGAGCGGCTTCCAGGAATAGGGCCATTCGAATGCATATCGGCAACATCGAAGTCCAACACCTTCACGGAGGCAACTTCTTTCTCGACGGCGGCGCGATGTTCGGTGTTGTTGCCAAGCCGCTGTGGGAGAAAAAATCTCTACCCGACTCTCGCAATCGCATTCGTCTGGCCGCAAATTCGCTTGTGGTCCGCGCAGACAACAAAAATATCCTCGTCGAAACCGGCAACGGCACGAAGTGGACACGCAAACTCCGCGACATCTATGGCATCCAGGAAGGTGCCCCACTCATCGACAATCTCTCCTCCGCAGGCATCCGCCCCGATCAAATCGATCTGGTTATCAACACGCACCTGCACTTCGATCACGCCGGCGGCAACACGAAATTCGTAAACGACAAAGCCGTCCCCACATTCCCGAACGCCCAATATATCGTGCAAGCCGCGGAAATCGCGCATGCCGCGAATCCTACCGAGCGCGATCGCGCCAGCTATTTCGAAGAGAACTTCCTGCCGATGCAGCAATCCGGCCAGTGGCGTGCGATCACACACGATAGCGAAATTCTTCCCGGCATCTCAGCGATACGCATTCCCGGCCACAACGCCGACATTCAAGCCATTAAGATCAGCGGAGGCGGCAAAACCATTTTCTTCGTAGCCGATCTGTTCCCCACTCGTCACCATCTTGCTCTCCCTTGGATCATGGCCTACGACCTTTACCCTTTGCAGACGCTCGAAACCAAGCGAAAATGGTTGAAGACCATCGTCAAGGAAAATTGGATTGTCGTTTTCGGTCACGATCCGGATATTCCCGCAGCGACGCTGCACGAGCGGGAAAATGCAATCGAATTTGAACCGGTAAGTCTCAACAAATAGCATGGGAACCGGAAAGGGAACTCCTGCCTTGAAAACCGCTAAGGCGCAGACTGCGGCCCAATCTCCTCAGGCCGCCATCGCAATCATTGGAGGAAGCGGCCTGTATGCAATGAAAGGCCTCACCGACACTAAGGAGATTCGCGTCAAGACTCCCTTCGGCGATCCCTCCGAAGCTATCGTCACCGGCTTGCTGGAGGGAAAACATGTCGCCTTCCTCGCGCGACACGGCCGGGGCCATCGCATCCTTCCCACTGAAATCAACTTCCGCGCCAACATTTACGCGCTGAAGCTTCTCGGCGTCGATCGCATCCTTTCCGTCAGTGCCGTCGGTTCCCTGAAAGAAGAACTCGTCCCCGGCGAATTTCTCGTGGCCGATCAGTTTGTCGATCGCACGAAAAATCGCATCTCCACATTTTTCGGCGGCGGACTTGTCGCTCACGTCACCTTCGACCAGCCCACCTGCCCGCAAGTTTCTCGCGTTCTAGCCGACGCCTGCGTGCATTGCGGAGTTAAAGTTCACCGTAAGGGCACCTACGTCTGCATGGAAGGCCCGCAATTTTCCACTCTGGCCGAAGCGAACATGCATCGCACGATGAATTTCGATGTCATCGGCATGACCAATGTCACGGAAGCCAAGCTCGCACGCGAAGCGGAACTCTGCTACGGCATCATCGCCATGATCACCGATTACGATTGCTGGCATCCCGGCCACGAATCCGTTTCGGGAGCACAAATTATCGCAACCCTTAATCAAAACGCCGAGAATGCGCAACAGGTTGTGCGCGAAGCCGTCAGAGCTCTTCCGGTGGCACACGAGTGCAAGTGTGATTCGGCCTTAGCCCACGCGCTAATTACCGATCCGAAGGTGGTTCCCGCGACCACTAAAAAGCGCCTCAGCGCCATCATCGGCAAATACATCTCGTGACAAATCTACTTTTGCCCGCAAGCCTCGGCTTCAATGTCGGGGGCGGAGTACGCAAGCTGCAAGAGCGCCCGCTTGGCAAAGGGGCCGCTACAGGTACAGGCATACGGCATTTCCGGAGGAATAAATGTCACTACTGGTCGTAGGTTCCGTAGCATTCGACGCCATCGAAAGCCCGTATGGCAAAGTCGACCGCATCATCGGCGGCGCCGCAACGTATTTTGCCGTAGCCGCCAGTTTCTTCACTCCAGTCAATCTCGTAGCCATCGTAGGGGACGACTTTTCCGCCAAAGACGCTGCAATTTTCAACAAGCGTAAGATCGATACCGCCGGACTGGAACGGGCAGCAGGCAAATCCTTTTTCTGGTCCGGAAAATATTCCGAACATTTGAACGAACGCGAAACTCTCATCACCGAACTGAACGTCTTCGCCAACTTCAATCCCAAGCTTCCGGAAAAATTTCGCAAGTCCTCGCACGTTTTCCTCGCCAACATCGCTCCCGATCTTCAGCGCAGCGTCCTCAAGCAAGTGAAGGGCAAACCGAAACTGGTCGCACTCGATACCATGAACTACTGGATCGAACGCACTCCCGCCGAACTCCGCGAGACTCTCAAGCACGTAGATATTTTGATGATCAACGATTCCGAAACCCGCCAACTCTCGAGCGAACATAACCTTCTTCTCGCTGCCCGTCACATTTTTAAGCTGGGCCCTTCAACACTCATCGTGAAACGCGGCGAATACGGCGCAATGATGGTCGATAAACGCGGCGTATTCTGCGTTCCCGCATTTCCCCTCGAAGAGCCACACGATCCCACTGGCGCGGGCGACTCGTTTGCCGGCGGATTTATGGGTTATCTGGCAGGCTGCGGCACCTCGAACGACGGAGCGCTTCGCCGCGCCATGGTTTACGGGTCCGTCCTCGGCAGTTTCGCGGTGGAAGAATTCGGTCCCGAACGCCTCCGCAAGCTCAAGCGCAGCGAAATCGAATCTCGCGCTCACCACTTCCTGAAGCTGACGCAATTCAAGTTATAGCCGGGTTCGCAGCTCACAAGAAAAGATAAGGGCGCGGAGAAACACCATCTGCAAGTCGGGGCCGCTACGATTGCGTAGATGAAGGCCTCCTCATCTACTCCATTTTTCGCGATATTCGGTCTGACGAACGGCTACCAGGAAGACTAGTCGGGAGCCGCGATGCCTAGCGTTTTCATTTTTCTGTAGAGATGGGAGCGTTCGAGGCCGATGGCAGCCGCGGTTTGCGTCATATTCCAGCGATTTTCCTGAAGTTTGCGCAGAATGAATTCGCGTTCGTAGGCGCTGCGTGCTTCGTGCAGCGTGCCATATGGCTGTTGCGTGCTTTCGACGACACCGCGAAAGAGTTCGGGCGGAAGGTGGTGGGGTTCGATGCGGATCTGCGGGCACACGATGACCAGACGCTCGACAAGATTCCGCAGCTCGCGAACGTTACCGGGCCAGGGATAACGCAAAAGTATTTCCAGAGCGCCTTCGCTGAGTTCACGCGTTTTTTTACCGTAGGCCGAGCTGAACTCGTTGAGGAAATGGCGGGCCAGCACCGGAATATCCGCGGTGCGGTCGCGAAGCGGTGCCACAAAAAAGGGAATGACGTTCAGACGATAGAAAAGATCCTGGCGAAAGCGGCCATGCAGGATTTCCTGTTCTAGATCCTTATTGGTGGCGGCGATCACGCGCACGTCCACACGCACAGTTTGATTCGAACCGACCGGCTCGAAGCGCTGTTCTTCCAGTACCCGCAAAACTTTTGACTGCGTACGCAGACTCATGTCGCCGATTTCGTCGAGAAAGAGTGTGCCGCCATCGGCTTGTTGAAACTTGCCAACCTTATCGTCGCTGGCGCCTGTGAAACTCCCCTTGATGTGGCCAAAAAGTTCGGACTCGATGAGTTCTTCTGGAATCGCCGCGCAATTGACTTCAACAAACGGGCCTTTATTGCGCAGGCTAGCGGAATGAAGTGAACGCGCGACAAGTTCCTTGCCGGTGCCGCTTTCGCCAAAGATGAGCACGCGACCATTGGTGGGAGCGGTGACGGCGATTTGTTGGCGCAAGGCTTTCATGGGAATGCTTTCACCCAGGACCTGATAGCGATGCCCGAGCGCCGAGCGCAACGATTGATTTTCGTCTTCCAGACGTCGTTGCTGAGCGGCATTGCGCACGAGGACGATAACCTTTTCCAGGCTTAGCGGTTTTTCGATGAAATCGAAGGCGCCGAGCTTGGTGGCACGCACCGCGGTGTCAATCGTGGCGTGGCCAGAGATCATGATCACGGCTGGCGGGTGCGGCATGGTCTGAATGCGGCTGAGGGCCTCGAGGCCGTCCATGCCCGGGAGCCAAACATCGAGCAGGATGACGTCCAGGCCGCCGTGTGCGGCACGCTCGAGCGCGCGTTCAGCGGATTCCGCGGCTTCAGCAACGTAGCCTTCATCCGTAAGGATGGACGAGAGCGATTCGCGGATGCCAGCTTCGTCATCGACGATCAGGATGTGGGGTTTCGGTGGCATACCTAAAGCGTACAAAAAGCACAAGGTGCAAAAGCGCGTACGGTACAAATTAGCGCAGTTCTTGAAATTCAGCAAAAATGGCGATTGCACGAGTCAGCAAGAAAACCCACGCGCAATCCCGACGGCACGGGCAATGATTCTGAGTTGCTTTGGAGAGCGGCTCCGTGGACACGGGTATATAGTTAGCGGAGGGGTATCGACGCAGGAGAGGAGCAGCCATGAGACAAGCAGATGTTAGGAGCATAGCCGTTCTGATACGGGGCTTGGCAGTGGCTGGATTGCTTGCCGGCTTTGCGATTTCACGCGCTGCGACGAACAACGATACGGCCGCCATTGACGCTGCGCCCAGAGACAGTACGTATGTCGCGATGCACACTACCATGTCGGCCGCTAGGGGCGTTTATACGCGCGCAGCGAAAGAAGTTGCAAATGAAAATGATTCCACCAAGACGGAACAGCTCAAGGTAACCATCAAGGAGTGGGCGGTGCCGACCAAGGGCGCTCATCCGCACGATCCGGCGGTGGGAGTCGATGGCGCATTGTGGTTCACCGAGCAGATGGCCAACAAAATTGGGCGTCTCGATCCCAAGACCGGAGAATTCAAGGAGTATCCGCTGAAAGTAACGAACTCCGGTCCGCACGGACTCGTTTCTGATCGCGAAGGCAACATCTGGTTCACCGGAAACTTCGCGGGATATATCGGCAAGCTCGATCCCAAGACAGGCCAGGTCAAGGAATACAAGATGCCAACTGAAAAAGCGGACGATCCGCACACCGCAGTTTTTGATGCAAATGGCACGCTGTGGTTCACGCTGCAAGGCGCGAACATGGTGGGACGTCTGGACCCCAGAACCGGCAAAATTGAGCTCAAGGATGTGCCAACCGAGAATGCTTTGCCTTACGGTATGCAAGTGAACAGCAAAGGGGTGCCATTTTTCTGCGAGCTGGGCACGAACAAAATCGGCAGCATCGATCCGAAGACGATGGCCATCCAGGACTATTCGCTGCCGGAGGCCGCGCGGCCGCGACGGCTGGCCATTGATACCCAAGACCGGGTTTATTTTTCGGATTTCAAGAGTGGACACCTGGGAAGACTCGCGCCAAACACCCGCGAAGTGAAGCTGTGGAACTCGCCAGGCGGCCCGGAATCGAATCCGTATGGCATCACCATCACTCCGGACGGCATGGTGTGGTACAGCGAATCGGGCGTGAAGCCAAACACGATGGTACGTTTCGATCCAAAGACTGAAACGTTTGCCAAGGCGGATATTCCGTCGGGAGGCGGCGTTGTACGCAACATGGCCGCAACGAAGGACGGTCGCGTGTACATTGCTTGCAGCGGCGTGGACAAGGTCGGCATTGTGCAGCCGTGACTGCGATTTGGGAGAATGTGTCGAAGATGACGCGGATTATCAGCTCCAATACCTTTGGTCTTCCTGCCAACCTCTCTGGCATTGGTTGTGGGAGCGATCAGATTCAGATCAAAGGCGCAACAATTGTTTCTACCCCTGAGCCCGGTGGCCTCGCGCTTCTGGGTACAGGGCTTATGACCCTGGTTGGGACGCTGCGCAAGAAGCAGGCCTTCTAAGTAACCCCTCCACCACGTTTGCTCGACAGGGCAGCCTCGCAAAGGGCTGCCCATTTTTTTAGTATTCTGCGTTTGGGTACAGTGCTGGAACGTGTGGTTCGGACGAACATCGAAGCTAAATTGCCAACGCGCTACTTGCCGCGGAAGAGGAAGAAGAACTCGATGATTAGGATGATGACTACGGCGAGTTCAAGTACGAAGCTGCGGGTTTGGTTGAACTGGTCGACCATGAACCGGTAAAGTTCGCCAGCGGTGCGCAGCTTTTGGTCCACGAGCCTGCGGTAGTCTGGGACGCCGACTTTGGCGGCGGCCAGGTTGTAAAGGCGCGCATAAAACATGTCGCTTAAGAACTTGATGGCGTTGTCGACTTTTTCGGTTAGTTCCATCACATCCAAGCGAATCGTGTTCAGGCGCGCGGCTTCGCGGGACAGGCGCCACGCGGCGATTAGGCCGCCCTTACGTTCCAATGAGCGATAGACCCCATCGAGCAGTTGGGTGAGCAAGCCGTCGTAATGGCGGAACTCGAGCAGCTGGGTGTTGGCATACTCCAGCATCTGAATGGTCATTTCGGCGACTTCCGTGTGGCCGTAGACCAAAGCGCCCGTCCAGCCAACAACCAGAAGATCTGTACGCGAATAGGAGATGTTCGATTGCAAAACTTCCTGACGTTCGGCGTCGGACAGGGGAACCGAATCGCCGCGAACAAGCTGAGCGATTTCGCGGGCGCGGGAGGCGAGAAGCTCACCAGCGGCCAGTATCTTGCCGTCTGGCTCGGCGATTTCCGGCAGGTGAACGATAAAATAGTCCTCGCGCAGCCACGTTTTGTACGGACGAACCAGGGCACGGCTCACGCGTTTTAAAGCGATGGCCAGCAAGTCATTGGCACGCGTCTCGAGTTCCGCAGCGTTGATCCAGCGGCTAGATTGCAAGACCAGAGACTCCCAATCCAGCTCGAAGGGCAGTTCCAGTTCGATGCTGACGACTCCGTAGTCGTAGTATTTGGTGGTGACCTCGACGCTTTCGCCGGTTTCGAGGGTCATCAGTCCGGCCGGCTCGATGGAGGGCGGCCGTTCGAAGCGCAAGTGATGCGGAACCGGATGGACGAGGGTCGACCGGAGCTCCACACCTTTGGATTCGGCCATAGAGCGAAGGACGTCCAAGCCGATGGCTTCGGCTACGTCATACAGAAACAAAACCCGAACATGCCCACGCAAAGAAATACGTCGCCCCCAACATCCATGACTAGAGTATCCGTAAATGAAAAGGGGCGGAAATGGGGCGGTGAGTTAGTTTGTGACCGGACCACCACCCTTGCCGGTCATAGCAGCGTTCACACTATTGGTGGGCATTACGCTGTAGTTGAATTCGTCTTTCTCTCTGATGATGACGCTAAGAAGTCCATTTGCCGGAAGAAGAAGGTCGATACCGCCGCCGGCATCCGGGTCAGTACCTGGTTTATAGAGCCTGATGCGGTATTCCAACGGATCCTTGTTCTGGAAGACGATTCTGCCTGCCTCTGGTGTTACCTCGACTCTGCCGGGAGGGTCTGGACACTGGTCGGTGATGGTGATCGTCCTAAACCGGGGTAATGCTCTTGTTTTTGCTTCGGTCGTTGCTGTTGTAGCCATGATGAATATCTCCTTTCAGAATTTATTGCCTGGGAATGGAGTGCTTTGCGTGAGCCCGAAAAGCGGGATCTTCCAGCAGCGCGTGTAGGGCGGGCTGCCGCTGCAGGTCGACCACCGAGTAGCCGTTCTGGAGGCTCCGCACGGCGTATTGTACGGCGACCTTACGGTCTCCGAGGTCTTCGTAGGTCTCGGCAATGTCGGAGAGAATCCAAGGGTCGTGAGGAGCAAGAGCGAGGGCAGCCTTGGCGTGGGAGATGGCTTTTTCGCGAACATGGTCCTCCGCAAAAAGCATGCTGAGCATAGACTGCGCGCGCGCATCGCGGGCATTCACTACGGCGTATTGCCCGAGAAGAGTGACTACTTTTGTGCGGGCGGCAAGCGCGTTTTGATCATCTTTGAGCCAGGTAGAAGCGGCCTGAAGATTGGACCAAATACGCCAATCTTTGTCGTTGAGTTCGAGAGCTTTGCGCGTGGCTGCGGCAGATTCCTGATACCGCTTCCGATCCATGTAAAGCCAACCGAGGTTGGCGTACGCCTGGTAGTTTGGCGCGAGCTGAATGGATTTCTGAAACGCCGCCTCTGCCGCGGAACTGGATTGGGAGTCCTGCAACTCCATATAACGGACGCCGAGATCGCTATACGCTTCAGGATTGTCCGGAGTGAGTTCGATGATGCGACGATACTGCGCGATGGAGTCCTGCACACGCCTTTGGCGGCCGTAGAATTCGGCAAGAGCGCGGTATCCATCCCAATAGTCTGGGCGAAGTGCGATGGCGCGTTTGTAGGTGGCTTCGGCGTCCGGAATACGGTTCACGTGCTCATAGACACCGGCCATACCGATCATGGCATCAGCGTCACGGGGATTGATATCCAGAACCTTTTGAAATTCCTGTAGCGCGAGATCGTACTTGCCGAGATTTTCGTGCACGAGACCCAAGGTCACGTGGACGGACGGAAGGCGATCATCCATCTCGACGGCCGTGCGGCAGTTTGCCACAGCTTGTTCTATAGACGAAGGATCGTGATCCATCAAGAATTTCAAGCGGTAGGCCTCGCCAAGGCCAGCGAAACCCAGGGCAAAACGGGGATTTTGCTGAACGGCAGATTTCAATTCGGAAATAGCCAGATCAGGGTTGCCGGGTTTGTCGTAGCGGTGCAGGTATCCGAGAGCTTTCAGATAAGACTCGTAAGCGGTTGGAGCGACAATCGCAAGAGCCTGGTTCGAACGGCCTGAGGCATTGACCTTCATCATGCGAGCAAGATGGACGACGGCCTGATTCTGCAGGGCTGCCAAGTTGCCGGAGGTATTTTCAAATTCCGCGGAACCCATCTGGCGAAGGTGCTTCGCATCGATCAAGACCACGGTCAGGAAAACATCCGAACCTTTACGTGCCACCGTGCCTTGCACCACCATGGTGGCGCCCAAGTCTCGAAACGCAGCGGCGGGATCACTGACTTTGCGGCTGCGCACGATACTGGCAGGAACAACCCAAAGAGAGCCCTGAGCGGCGTCGAGATTCGAAAGCTCATTGGTCACTGAATCTGTTAAGCCCTCGGCGACGGGCTGATATCCAGGATCATTGCCGGAATGGGTGAACGGCAAGACCGCGATGTGTTTTTCGCTACTAGCGTAGGCGAGCCCTGCGAAGCGTTCCCGCACTGGAGGGAGCAAAAAAGCAGCCACTGCGACTAAAACCAGTCCGAAAGATCCGACGGTGAGCCACCTGGCCTTTTTCGAACCGCCCGTCGTCCAGGTTGGGGTGGAAGCGTTCTGCACGTACTGCTTCAATGCGCGCCGGGTAGCGGCGTTCGAACCGGTGGGCTCCGCGGGCTCTGTGGGTACGGACAGGATTTGAACGCGCGCCGTTTCTAGATCGCGGAGCATTTCGTCGGCGCGGGCATAGCGATTCTCGGCCTTCTTCGAGAGCGCGCGATAGAGGATGGGTTGCACCGCGGCCGGGACCAGTTCCAATGCCGCCGGGGGCTGATTGAGAATTGCGAACGTCATGGCGGCCGTGCTTGGTCGAACGAACGGATGGCTGCCGGTAATCATCTGGACGATGATGATGCCGAGGGCCCAGATATCGGATCGCTGATCGATAGACTGACCGAGAATTTGTTCGGGCGCCATGTAAGGGAGCGTCCCGGTTGCGGAGATGCTTTGCGTAGCGCTGATGCTGGCGACAACGCGAGCGAGTCCGAAGTCGACAATCTTCGCGACGTTGGCCTTGGTGATGATGATGTTCGAAGGCTTGATATCACGATGCACGATGTTGTGCGCGTGAGCTGCGCCGAGTCCAGAGGCGATCTGGATCGCGAGGTCGAGCGATTCGCACACGGGAATTACCCCTCGCGAGATTTTATGCGCGAGAGTTTCGCCGTCATAGTACTGCATGACGATGAAAAGCTGACCGTCTTCGGATTCTTCGAGTCCGTGAATTACGCCGATGTTGGGATGATCGAGAGCGGAAGCGGCGCGCGCTTCGCGCAGCAGGTTTTGCTTGTCTTCATTGCTGACAGCAACTCCCTCGGGTAGGAATTTAAGCGCGATGGTCCGCTCGAGCTTGGTATCGAGCGCTTTATAGACAATGCCCATACCGCCAGCCCCGAGTTTCTCGGTGATACGGTAATGAGAAATAGTTTGCTCGAGCATGGGACTAAGAGCGGACGGTTCCCGGGAATTCTAGGTTTAGAACGGGAGTAAGTCAATTTCCGTAATGGACAACAGGCTTCATTCCGAAACGAACAGGTGGCGATGGCGAGGGCTTAAATGAGGGCGCTGCGTTGTCGTGCGGCTTCGTAAAAAAGCACCGCTGCAGCGGCTGCGGCGTTGAGCGATTCGACCGTGGAGGCCATTGGGATGCGGATGCGCGCGTCGGCGCTGCGTTCGATTTCTTCGGGGAGGCCAGAACCTTCGTTACCGATCAGAAGGGCCACGGGTTGGCGCCAGTCGACATGCCAAGGACTGAGGAGCGGCGGTTTGTTTGCGGAGGGTTCCCGGGAACTGGAGGCCAGAGACTGAATGCCGGTTGCACGGAACTGCGCCAGAAGAATAGGCAGCGCCACGCTTATCAGAAGCGGGAGATGGAGCGCTGCTCCCGCCGACGCGCGAAGGGCCTTGGGAGCAAAAGGATTGGCGGTGCCGCTTTGGCCAGAAGGCGCAGCCACGGCGGCGGTAGCGCCGAATGCAGAGGCGGTTCGAATGATGGTGCCGACATTGCCGGGATCCTGTACTCCCGCCAGAACTACGATGAGCGGAGCTGAACCACTTGCGGATGGGCGGGAGATATCGTCAAAGGAAAAGGTTCGCGGGGTGACGAGTGCGGCGACGCCTTGCGGAGTTTCGGTGTCGGCGATGCCTTCGAAGAGGCGGTCAGTGGTTTGCAGGATGGGGATGGCGACTTCTGGGCGATTGAGGTATGGAGCGAGGCGAGCGCGGTGACGCTCGCCAGATTCGCTGAAGAGCACAGCGCGTATTGGCGAGGTGGAGCGGAGGGCCTCTTCGACCAGGCGAGGACCCTCGACTCCTACAGCGCCGGATTCGGAAGGGAGGCCGCCGCGAAGCGCGATGCGAAATTCCTTGAGCCAGCGGTTGTCGCGGCTGGTGATGATGCCTGCATGCGCTGGCTTGATTCGAGAGGCCATGGCGTCGTTGAGTTGCGGCAAAGCCGGGAGAAGATTAACACAGAGCGCACGGAGAGTTTTCCTGGGAACAAAATTGAGGCGTTTGTGTTTGGTTTTTGTTGTGCTGTGTTTGTGCAAATTTTGCGAATCGGAGAGGCGCGAGGGTGAATTGGCATTTTGTGGCTAGCGCGCAGCGGTGCATAAGACGGCGGGATAAACCCACCGCTACACCAAAAAATAAACCAGCGGCTTCACAAATAGATAGAGCCGGCAGCTACGAAGAGATAAACCTTCGGGACTAAGGACGCCGTCGAGAACTAAGGGTGGAGTGAAGTTATTCCTTCGTTATTGCGTGGTGTCGGAGGGTGTGGTAGCGTCGCGCCCAGTTTGGCAGTGAGCGCGGAGCACTGCGGCGCTTGAACCTCTCCGCGAGAGGCCAGGAATTGCCGGCGGAAATCCTGCGAGTTAGCGCGCAGTCGCCTTCAGCAGATGTTTTGCGATATGCAGCGGAGCGATTACTGCATGGGGAAGTAGTGGCAATTCCGACCGACACCGTTTATGGCCTGGCGGCCGATCCCTTTAATTTATCCGCAGTGGAAGAAATTTTCCGCGTGAAGGGGCGGCCGGAAGAGCGAGCGCTGCCGATTCTTGTGAACTCACTGGATCAAGCGATGCTGCTGGCGCGAGAAGTTCCACGAAATTTTTTGCGCCTTGCGGAACAGTTTTGGCCCGGTGCGTTGACGCTGGTGGTGGACGCGTCGCATCGATTACCGCTGAAAGTGACCGCAAATACCGGACGAATCGCGCTGCGATGGCCGCGCAGCGAAGTGGTGGCGCGACTCATCGAGGAATGCGATGGCCCATTAACGGGAACCAGTGCGAACCTTTACGGATCGCCCGCGTGTGTAAGTTCAGAGCAGGTTTTCAGTCAGCTGGGTGACCGGCTGGGCTTGATCTTGGATGGCGGTGAGACGAAGTCTTCGTCACCGTCGACCATCGTGGAATTGCGCGGCGACAAGTGGAAGATCTTACGTAAAGGGGCGATCAGCGCGAGTGAGATCGAAGAAGCGCTGCAATGACCGAGGCAGTTCACCGTTGAAAGTTTAAAGTTGAAAGTTATTGGATTTGTTATGCGCCGCGGTCAGGGCTACGATCCATCGTTTGAGGAGTGGCTTAGGCAATGGAAGCATGCTACGGCTCGCGAGAATTTGTGGATTGGGTTGAGGGTGCGTTGAGTGTGGTTAGGAAATCGTAGTCGCCGGTGGGAGAGAGTTGCAGGTCGCCGAGTTCGCGGCGATGCACGGAAACTACATCGGTAAACCACATGGGGATGTAGGGCAGATCGTCGGCCAGGATTTTTTGCACTTCGCTGCAGAGTGCTTTCCGCTGGTCGCGGTCCATTTCCACACGAATCTGATCGGTGAGCGCATCGATACGCAAATTGCGGTAGTGTCCGCGATTCGCGCCGTCGGGCGGGAAGCGCTTGGAAGAAAAAACAAACTCAAAAACGTCAGGATCGTTGTTGGCGCCCACCCAGCGGAGGAAGGTGAGCTGAAAATTGCCGCGAATGGAATCGGAGAGCAGCGTGGCCAGTTCGAGTGGACGAAGTTCGAGATCGATGCCGGCTTTACGCCATTGTTCCTGAAGCGCGGCGCCGATCAGGCGGGCTTGTTCTTCGGTGGAGGTTTTGAGCGTGAGGTGGAAACGGATGCCGTCTGCTTTTCGGGGATAGCCGGCAGCGTCTAGGATTTTTTCGGCGCGCGGAGTGTCTGCAGAATATTGCGTCACGTTCGGTTCGTAGGCCCAATGATTTGGCGGAAGGATGCCGCTGGCCACGCGGGCTTGGCCGTGAAGTAAAAATTTTACGAGAGCTTCGCGGTCGGTCGCGAAGGCGAGAGCTTCCCGGACTTCGCGTTTGGCGAGGAGCGGATCCTGAAAATTGATGCCGAGATAGGCGTAGTTGGTTCCCGGGCGCTCGCTGAGAGCGAGCGATGGCCGACGGACTAACACAGGAATTAAATCGGCTGAGAGGGAACTCATCTCGAGGTCGGCTGAGCCCTTGCGGAGTTCGAGGGCGCGGACCACGGCATCAGGAACGATGCGGAAGCGGATGGACTGAATTGTAGGAGCGACAGCGAAATAATCGGGATTGCGTGCGAGGACGACTTCGTCGTCCTGCGACTGGCTGACGAAATGGAATGGGCCAGAACCGATAGGATGGCGCGAGAAATCGACAGCGGCGTTTGCAGGGACGATACCGGCAGCAGAAGGGATGAGGTTCCAGAGGAAAGAGGCGTACGGCTCCTTGAGATGGAAGATGACTGTGAGTGGGTCGGGCGCGTCAATTCGCGCGATTTGGCGAAAGCCGCCGCGCTTGGGAGATTTGTTGGCGGGGTTGAGGATGAAGTCGAAAGTGGATTTGACGTCGGCGGAAGTGAGCGGGTGGCGGTCATGGAAACGTACTCCGGACTTCAGGTGAAAAATATAGGTGAGCGGATCGGGGGTTTGCCAGGATTCGGCGAGGTCGCCGTGGAGGTCCATTTGTGCGTCGCGGGCAAGGAGACCGCTGAAGATGAGGCCGTCGAGGCGCTGTGATTGGCCGTCGGTGGCGAAGCGCGGGTCTAGATTGACGGGGTTGGCTTCGATCAGGAAGGTGAGCGAGGATGGATCGAACTTGGTGGGGCGAGAACAACCAGAGAGAAAGAATTCACCACAGAGGACACCGAGAGCACAGAGAAGACGGAATGAAAAATGAAGAAGTTTAACGTATCGGGGCATAGGAGATTTTTCCCAGGATGGCTGGGCCGCTGGCGCCGGTGGCGGTTGGAAGATTTGAGGGGCGGTGGTGGAAAGTTTCGTTAGCGAGTATGGCGAAGGCTAGGGCTTCTTTTGCGTCGGTGGGGATGCCGAATGCGGATGTGGAAACAACTCGGATGGTTGAGACCGGGTGTGGGCGTGGCGAAGGGGGCACGATATATCGTGCCCCTCCGGGAGAAGAACGGAAAGCAGGCGTATCGGTAGGAACGAGTAGTGCGCTGAGTTGGGCCATGATCAGGGGATTGTTGGCGCCGCCGCCGGAGACGATGAGTTGGTGGATTTGAGTTTTGGGGAGAACGAAGCGGCGGAGCGCGTCGACGATCGAGAGTGCGGTGTAGATCGTGGAGGTGCGGATCAGGTCGTTTGGTCTGGCGCGGTGATGGCGACCAAGGGCTAGGACCTTT
>Ga0070709_10000354_pt1 | contig 28380 bp, 31 predicted proteins | sample LARL51metaG_FD_65449 | JGI IMG/M metagenome (GOLD analysis project Ga0070709, IMG submission 65449) | Corn, switchgrass and miscanthus rhizosphere microbial communities from Kellogg Biological Station, Michigan, USA - LAR L5-1 metaG | ecosystem: Host-associated > Plants > Roots > Rhizosphere ... | reverse complement strand
GCTTGGGGTTAGAAGCTGTCGCCGGGCTTGACCCTCGGCTTGGGCACCCGCAGCCTGCGGATCTGCAGGGCGCGCATCGCGGAGTACAGGGCCAGGCCGCGGGTGCTCTCGCCGGGCAGCCGCTCGGCGGCAAGGCGCTTGACCCTGCGCCCGATCATGACGCCTTCGATGGCCATGATGAGGACGGCCGCCAGGACGAGCAGCGGCACGATCGTCTGCACGATGGGCGCGCGGATGAACAGCAGCACCAGCAGGACCAGGAGCCCGTACATGTAGTACTCGCTGATCCGCCGCTTGGAGTCGACGTAATCGCGGGCGAGCGCCTTGACCGGGCCGCGGTCCCTGGGCGGCATCGCCCACTCCTCGCCCCGGCGTACCGCTTCCATCCTGCGGGTTCGGTCCGTCCGCTGGCGGTCACGGGAGGCGCGGGAGGCCTCCTTGCGGTCCCTGGGGGCGGTGTAGGGCTGGCGGCGGCGCCGCTCGGCCTCGTTGCGCTTGGGGGTTGGCCTGCCTTTGCCCGCCGTGACGGCACCCGGCCTGGCGGAGGAGGCGTCGGCGTCGGACTCGGCCGCGGCGCCGTTGACGGCGTCCTGGCCTGACCCCTCGTCCGTGCCGGTGCGGCTTCGTCGGAACACGCGCTCAGCTTACCGGGACCAATCGCGCGGATGCCCAGGTTGCGGACGGGTCGCGGGAAACGTCACCGGAGGCCGCCCGGCGCATGGCGGTCGTGATGACGGGCACGCGGTGACCGCGTAGGCTGAGTGGACCAAGCTCGCAGGGAGGCCGCTGCCGAGGATTGGCGCGGCTGGCGGCGCCGTGGGGCTAGCGGCAGTGGTCGTACACGATGAAGGGGAAGGTCGCGCCCATGAGCGTGATGAAAAGGGTCTCGCTGATCTTCAAGTCCAAGGCGAACAAGGCCCTGGACCGCATGGAGGACCCCCGCGAGACCCTGGATTACTCCTACCAGCGCCAGCTTGAGATGCTTACCCAGGTGCGCCGTGGCGTAGCCGACGTGGCCACCTCGCGCAAGCGCGTCGAGCTTCAGATGAACAGCCTGCGGCAGAATCAGAACAGGCTGGAGGGGCAGGCCAAGCAGGCGCTCGGAGCCGGCCGGGAAGACCTGGCCAGGGAGGCGCTGGGCCGCAGGGCCGGGCTGCAGAGCCAGCTCACCGAGCTGGAGAACCAGTACCAGTCGCTGCAGGCTGACGAGGAAAAGCTGACGGTGGCGTCGCAGCGGCTGCAGGCCAAGGTGGAGGCCTTCCGCATGCAGAAGGAGACCATCAAGGCCACCTACACCGCTGCCGAGGCACAGAGCAGGATCGGCGAGGCGGTGTCGGGCATCTCCGAGGAGATGGGCGACGTCGGCATGGCGGTGCAGCGCGCGCAGGACAAGACCGCGCAGATGCAGGCCCGGGCCGGTGCGATCGACGAGCTGATGGCCTCGGGCGCGCTGGACGACGTCACCGGCCCCCCGCGCGACGACATCCAGGCCGAGCTGGACTCGATGCGCAGCGGGCCGGACATCGAGCTGGAGCTGCAGCGCCTCAGGGGCGAGCTGGGCACCGGCTCCAAGCAGGCGATCGAGGGCGCCGCGGCCGAGTCGGACGGCGCGGCGCAGCCCGCCGCGGCGGAACAGCCCCAGGCCGGTGACGGAGCATGATCGTCCGGATTCTGGGCGAGGGACAGCTCCAGGTGGATGACTCCGCGTCCACCGAGCTGAACTCCCTCGACGCCACCCTGGAAAAGGCCGTGAACTCCGGTGACGAGGCCGCGTTCCGGTCCGCGCTGGTGGCCCTGCTCGACCGGGTCCGTGAGCTGGGGACCCCGCTGGCCGCCGATGCACTGGAGCCGTCGGACTCGATCCTGCCGCGCGCGGACGCCGACCTCGACGAGGTGCGGAGCATGCTCACCGACGAGGGCTACATCCCAGGCTGAGCACGCGGGCGCGGCGCGGGCGGGGCCGCGGGTGCCTCGCGCTCGGTTAGCGCAGAGGCAGCATTCAGCTTGTTCTCAGGGTCGTCTCCGATACTCGAGTGGTCCGGTGGGGCATTGGAATTTTCAGTGCTCCTTGTACGTGATACTGGATGGCAGTAGGGCCTGACCGGGTGGACCGGTTCAGGCAGAACGGAGGCGCCGCGATGGTGCAAACCCGTTATGCGCCCGACAGGGGGCTGCAAGCGCGGATGGGTCTGACGATGTTCGTGCTCGGGCTCGTCTTCGTGGCTCTTGTCATCGCACTGGTGTTTATCCTGCAGGCGTTCGGCGTGGGCAGCGGCGCGATCATCTTCTTCGCCGTGCTCCTCGGGGGCGGCATAGCGTTCGGGTCGCTGTTCTGGTCGGACAAGATCGCCTTGCGCGCGTCCGGCGCGCAGGAGGTCAGCCCGCAGGAGGCACCGCAACTGCACGGCATCATCGACCGGCTCTGTGCCCTGGCCGACATGCCCAAGCCGCGGGTCGCGATCGCACAGAGCGACATGCCCAACGCGTTCGCCACCGGCCGTAACAGCAAGAACGCGGTCGTCTGCGTGACCACGGGGCTGATGCGGCGGCTGGACGACAAGGAACTCGAGGGCGTGCTCGCGCACGAGATGTCCCACGTCGCGCACAAGGACGTCGTGGTGATGACGATCGCCTCGTTCCTCGGGATCATCGCCGCCCTGCTGGTCAGGTTCGCGTTCTACGGCGAGCTGTTCGGTGGCGGCGGTCGCGGCCGCAGCAGCAATGACGGCAACGCCGGGCTGGTGTTTCTGGCGGTGGCGGCCGTCGGCGTGGTCGTCTACGCGGTGAGTTTTCTGCTGATCCGGCTGCTCTCCCGGTACCGCGAGCTGGCGGCGGACCGGGCTGGTGCGCTCCTCACCGGCCAGCCCTCGGCCCTGGCCAGCGCGCTGACCAAGGTGAGCGGTGCGATGTCCGCGATCCCCACCAAGGACCTGCGCGAGGCGCAGGCGCTGAACGCGTTCTACTTCGCGCCCGCGCTCAAGGCCGATCAGGTGAGTCTGTCCACGCTGTTCTCCACGCACCCGTCGCTGGAGCGGCGGCTGCGCCAGCTGTCCGAGATCTCCGCGCAGCTCGGCCGGTAGCCGGTGGGCTTTCTGGACACCCTGCTGGGCCGGACCAAGCCGGTCCAGCCGAACCTCGACGCGCTGTTCTCGCTGCCCACCGCGGCCGTCACGCTGCAGGCCGCGATGGGCTTCACCCCGACCGGCACCGGCTCGGTGTGCTTCCGCGCGACGGAGGGGCGGGCGTTCCACGACATCGAGGCCGAGGTGCGGGAACTGCTGTCCATGGGGGCGGACGCGCCCCGGGTGGAGGTCACCGGCGACTCCTACGGGTTTACCTGGCTGGTCTGCAAGCACTCCTCCGACGACATGGAGTCGCTGGTCACCGACCTGCACGCGGTCAACGCCTCGCTCGCCGAGGGCGGGTTCGGCCCGCAGTTGCTCTGCACGCTGGTGGGCTTCACCGACTCCGCCGGCCGCAAGCTCGGCATCGTGTACCTCTACAAGCGGGGGACTTTCTACCCGTTCGCTCCGAAGTCCGGCGAGCACCGCGACAACGCGCTGGAACTAGAGGTACGCGGCAACGTGGGAGCGGACCTGAAGTTCGAGACCGACCTCAGCCGGTGGTTCCCGGTCTGGGGCGCCCCGGGCCTCTAACCGCCCTCGCAAAGACCCTCCTTCAGAGGCGGTTCAGAGGAACCCTTCACCTCCCGGCCAGTTCGCATTGAGAGTGTGCCGTTCGTGGGCTACGAATCAGTGGTGGCACCCCGGTCGCGGCAGGGCAGAAAACGCCCGCGGGCGCTGCCGGAGCCCCGCCGCCCGCGCCCTGCGCTGGCCCGGGCCGGCCTGGTGGCCGCGGGTGCCGGGCTCGGCGCGGTGACGGCGCTGGCGATCACCGCCGAGACCGGGGCGGAGTTGCGTGCCCCGGGCGGCGCCGCGACCTTCCTCGGCAGCCTCACCGGGCTGGTCGGCACCTACCTGGCCCTGCTGATGGTGCTGCTGGTGAGCAGGATCCCGGCGATCGAGCGGGTACTCGGGCAGGACGGGCTGCTGCGCTGGCACCGCCGTCTCGCCCCGTGGCCGATCAGCTTGCTGCTCGCGCATGCGCTGTTCATCACGATCGGCTACGCCCAGGCGGCCCGCGCGGGCCTGTGGCACCAGGTGGGGGTGATGCTCACCCGCTACCCGGACGTCCTGATCGCCACCGTGGGGCTTGGCATCATGGCGGGCATCGGTGTCGTGTCGCTCAGGGCGATACGGCGCAGGCTGCGGCGGGAGACATGGTGGCTGATCCACCTGTACATGTACCTCGCCCTTGCGCTCTCCTTCGCGCACGTCCTCGCGCTCGGGCCGTCCTTTGTCGGGCACCCGCTCACCCGGATCGTCTGGTCGGTGGCCTGGGCTGGCACCGCGGGCCTGGTGCTCTGCTACCGCTTCGGGCTGCCGGTGGTCCGCAGCATGCGCCACCGCCTGGCCGTTGCGGAGGTGCGGCAGGAGGGGCCGGGCGTGGTCTCGGTCATCTGTACGGGGCGGAACCTGGACAAGCTGCCCATCACCGGCGGTCAGTTCTTCTTCTGGCGGTTCCTGACAAGGTCCATGTGGTGGCAGGCGCACCCGTACACGCTGTCCGCCCTGCCCCAGCCGCCCTACCTGCGGCTGACCGTCAAGGCCGTCGGTGACCACTCGGCCGCGGTGGCGAGGCTGCGTCCTGGTACCCGGGTCGCGGTCGAGGGCCCGTACGGGGCATTCACCAAGTACGCGCAGCAGCGTCCCCAGGCCCTGCTGGTGGCGGCGGGCATCGGCGTCACCGCGCTGCGGTCGCTGCTCGAAGACATGCCGCGCAACGCCGCGCCCGTGGTGCTGCTGCGGGGCACCCGTCCCGAGGATCTGGTGCTGCACAAGGAGGTCGCGGACCTGGTCCGCTACCGGCGCGGCCGGCTGCACGACCTGGTCGGCACCCGCGAGCAGGTGGTGCTTGACGAGCGATCCCTGCCGCGGCTGGTTCCCGACCTGCACCGGCGGGACATCTACGTCTGCGGGCCCGAAAGCTTCGTGACCACCATCGTCGACCTGGCAGCACGCCTCGGGGTGCCCGCCGAGGCCGTGCATCACGAGGCGTACGCACTGTGACCGGGCAGAACGAAGGTGCCGTGGCCGGAGGGAGCACCCGATGAGGCGGGCAGGCTGGTATCTCATCACCGGCGCCGTGGCCGGATTCGCCGGTGTGCTCGGCCTCCACATCGGGGGAACGGCGGCACCCGCCGCGCTCGGCCAGCCGGTGCGCGGGGAAACCGGTACCCCGCCCGCCCTCGCCGGGGGCTCCGCTCCCGGCACCACTCCGCCCGCCACGCCTGCCGGCGCCACCGGCCCGGCCCGGAGCGCCGCCGGAGCCGTGGAGCCGTACGGGTACGGCCAACTGTCGGTGACGGTGACCGTGCGCGGCGACCGGATCGTCGCGGTCTCCGTCCCGGTCCTGCGCACGGTGGACCCGTATTCGCAGCAACTCGCCCAGCAGGTCATCCCGATGCTCAGGTCCGAGGTGCTGGCGGCGCACAGCGCGCAGATCCACGGCGTCAGCGGTGCCACGTACACCAGCGAGGCGTACGCGCAGTCGATCCAGTCGGCCCTGGACAAGCTGCACTCCAGATGACCCCGCAACCGGCGCCGCTGACCACGCACGCCGAGCCGGTGATGGGCACCGTGTTCTCCTTCACCGCCGTGCACGGTGACCTGCCGCCGGATGCCGTGCGCGCCGCGCTCGCCGCCGCCTGCCGCATCCTGCACCATTGCGATGCGCTGTTCAGCACCTGGGACCCGGCCAGCCCGGTGAGCCGGTTCCGCCGCGGCGAGGCAGCACTCGGCCAGATGCCACCGGAATTCCCCGAGGTACTGCGGGAATGCCGCGCGGCCCAACAGGCCTCGGGTGGCTGGTTCGACCCATGGGCCATGCCCGGGGGATTCGATCCGACCGGTCTGGTCAAGGGCTGGGCGACCGAGCGGGCGCTGGCGGTACTGCGCGGCGCCGGGCTGGCAGGTGCGCTCATCAACGGCGGCGGGGATGTGGCGGTGTTCGGGTCACCGGCCGACGGGCACCGGTGGCGCGTGGGCATCCGGCACCCGTGGCGGGCGGACGCGCTGGCCTGCGTAATCGAGGTTGGCCAAGGCCCCGTGACGGAGGAGCGATCGGGGGGTTCCGGGGGGTCGCCCCCCCGGGTCAGCACTGGCCTTGAGCCATCGGGGCCCGGGCCGTGGGGCCCGGGGGCTTGCCCCCGGGGAGGCGGAGTGCCCTCCCGGGCTAGCATCGCCGCCGTGGCCACCTCCGGCCCGTACGAGCGCGGCGCGCACCTGATCAACCCGGCCACCGGGCGGCCCGCGAGCCGGGCGGCCTCGGCCACGGTCACCGGCCCGAGCCTCGCGCTGGCCGACGCCCTCGCCACCGGGGTAGCCGTGGGCGGTGACGCGGCACTGGCGGTCGTGTCCGGCCTGGATGGCTACGCCGCCTACCTGATCCGCCCGGACGGCAGCGAGACAGACACGGGCGGAATCGCCTTCGCCCGCTGAGCGCTGGCGGCCGCGCCGCAAGGGACTACGGCGGAATGACGGCGAAGCGCATATGGTTGAGGGGTACAGGAATCACAGGGCCGCTTTGCGGCAGACCCTACGCAGGAGCAGATCACAGATGACGGTTCAGCACGAGGCGGCCATACAAGGTGTGATCCTCACCGACACCGCTGCGGCGAAGGTGGGCAGCCTCCTGGCGGCCGAGGGCCGCGAGGACCTCAAGCTCCGCATCGCGGTGCAGCCTGGTGGCTGCTCGGGACTTCGCTACCAGCTGTATTTCGATGAGCGCGAGATCGACGGCGACATCGAGGCCGAGTTCAGCGGCGTGTCCGTGGTCACCGACAAGATGAGCGCCCCGTACCTGATGGGCGCCACCATCGACTTCGTGGACACGATCGAGAAGCAGGGCTTCACCATCGACAACCCCAATGCGACGGGGTCCTGCGCCTGCGGCGACTCGTTCCACTGACGGGCGGGCCAGCCTGACGGCCGCCTGCGGGAGCAGGCATGGCTACCCTTCCGGCCCCGGCGAGGCGGATAGCCGTCACGGGGTCCATCGCGACCGACCACCTGATGAGGTTTCCCGGGCGGTTCGTCGAGCAGTTGATCGCGGAGAAGCTGGACCGGGTTTCGCTGTCGTTCCTCGTGGATGACCTGGAGATCCGCCGCGGCGGAGTGGCCGCGAATATCGCCTTCGGCCTGGGCGTGCTCGGCCTGGAGCCGTTGCTGATCGGTGCGGTCGGCCCGGACTTCGGCCCGTACCGGGACTGGCTCACCGCACACGGCGTCGACTGCTCCGGGGTGCGGGAGTCGGTCCGGCATCACACGGCCAGGTTCGTCTGCACTACCGACGCGGACGGAAACCAGATCGCCTCGTTCTACCCGGGTGCGATGAGCGAGGACGCCGAGATCACGCTCGAGCCCTTTGCCGGCCGGGGTGAGCCGATCGACCTGGTCCTTATCGGCGCGAGTGACCCAGGGGCCATGCTCTCGCGCACCGCCGAGTGCATCCGCCTGGGCGTGCCGTTCGCCGCCGACCCCTCGCAGCAACTGCCCAGGCTGGAGGGGCCGGATGCGCGTGCGCTCGTGGCCGGCGCGCGCTACCTGTTCTGCAACGAATACGAGGAAGCGCTGGTCGAGCGGAAGACCGGCTGGACGAGTGCGGAGGTGCTGGCCCAGGTCGAGGTGCGGGTGACCACGCTCGGGCCGAACGGCGTCCGGATCGAGCGTGGCACCGAGCCCCCGCTGTTCGTCGGCCCGGTGGCCGAGGTGCACAAGCGGGACCCGACCGGCACCGGAGATGCGTTCCGTGCTGGTTTCCTCGCGGCCGTGGGCTGGGGCCTGTCGATGGAGCGCGCCGCGCAGCTTGGCAATCTTGTGGCGGTGAGTGCGCTGGAGACCGTGGGGCCACAGGAGTACGAGCTCAAGCCCGCGCAGGTGGCGGGGCGCCTGGCGGAGACCTACGGCGACGGAGCCGCAGCGGAGATCAGCGCGCATTACAGCTAACCTGGCTGGGTGGTGTACACCGGGCCGCCTGCGCTCACGCTGAGCCGCGCGGTCACGTCCTGGACGCTCGACCTTCCGGTGCTCGTGGCGGTCCTCGTGGCAGCGGGGCTCTACCTGGCGGGGATGCGGCGCCTGCACCGCGCCGGGCACGCCTGGCCCGCCGCGCGGGCGGTGGCGTTCCTGGTCGGCGGCGCCGGCGCCGTGGTGCTCGCCACCATGTCCTTCCTCGGTGTGTACCAGGGCGTGCTGTTCTCGGCCAGGGCAGTGCAGAACGTCCTGCTGCTCCTGGTCGCCCCGCTGTTCCTGGCCCTGGGCAGGCCGCTGAGCCTGCTGATCGCCGCCCGGCCCCGGCTCGGGGCGCGGGCCGAGGCGGCGGTGCACAGCCGTGCCGCGCGGATCCTCACCTTCCCCGCGATCACCGCCATGGTGCTGTTGATCGTGCCGTTCCTGCTGTACTTCACCCCGTGGTACGAGGCGGGCCTGCGCAGCGATCCGGTGCGGGAACTGACCTATGCCGCGCTGATGGTGCCGGGGCTGGTCTTTTTCTGGACCCTGCTGCGGGTGGATCCGGTGCCCAAGGCCTACCCGTACCTGGTCGCGCTGTGGATCACCGGCGCGGAGGTGGTGGGCGACGCGGTCCTTGGCCTGGCGATCATCGCGGATGAGCACCTCATCGCCGGGTCGTACTACCAGGCGCTGGGCCGCCCCTGGGGACCGTCGCTGCGTGCCGACCAGGTGATCGGCGGCGGAGCGCTCTGGATCCTCGGCGATCTTGTGGGCCTGCCGTTCCTCGCCGCTCAGCTCATCCAGATGATCAGGGAGGACGAGCAGGAGGCCGCGCAGGTGGACGCGGAGCTGGACGCAAGCGAGGCGGCGGCGCAGAAGGCGGGGGTGGCCCCGGCCGCGGACAGCCAGCCGTGGTGGGAGAGCGACTCCCGCTTCACCGGCCGCTTCCGTAGCCCCGGCCAGGAGTAGCCGGGCGGGGCGAGCCGACTGGCCAAGGCCCCGCGGGAGAAGGAACGGGGCCTTGAGCCACCGGGGGTTCCAGGGGGTCGCCCCCTGGGCCAGCACTAGTATCTGCGGCGGATCAGCAGGGCCCAGCCCTGGGGGAGGTCGGTGGCGGCGACGAAGTCGTGCGACTTCATGGCGCACCAGGACGGCACGTCGGTCCGGGCCGCGGGGTCGTCCGCGAGCACCGCGATGACCTCCCCGATCGGCACCTCACGAATCCGCTCGGCGAGCATGATGATCGGGATCGGGCACTTGCGGCCGAGCGCGTCGATGGTGAGCAGCGGGGCCGGTGGCGCCGGAAAACTCATGCCAGGCGCCCCTTGGAGTCCTCACGAGCGGGCAGTGGGCTCACCGTGGTGCGGCGCGCGGTGCGTAGGGTGCCATGCGGAAGCGATACCCGCCCGCTGCCGCGGGTAAGCACAGCCGCGCCTGGTGACCGCTGACCGCCGGTTCAACGTGCAGCACCCCATGACCCTAGCCGTGCGCTGCGCGGAACGCGACACTGACGGGGGTCCTCGCCGCGCCCGGTGCCGCGCGCGATACTGTTTGCACGACAGCCTGTAGGACGAGCCATGACCAGCCCGTGCCGCCGCCAGACCGCGCAGCCGGGCGTCATCCGCAGGGAAGGCAACCTGTGAGTTCTGTCCCCAGCGCCCCGCCCACCCGGGACGCTCACGACCAGGGCCGCTCAGAGCGGTCCGCAGCGGCGCGCCCGGCCCGGGCACGTACCCGCCTGAGCCGCTTGATGCCCCGCGCCGCACTGCTGGCCCTGCTGGGCCTGGCGACCACGGGATGCACCTCCAACGATTTCACCAGGCTCGGCTGGCCGGAGCCCGTCACCAAGCAGGGACAGGTCGCGCTGACCCTCTGGCAGGGGTCCTGGATCGCCGCGTGGATCGTCGGAGCGGTGGTCTGGGGCTTGATCATCTGGGCGATCATCTTCCACCGGAAGAAGCGCGGGTCGGCAGCGCCGCCGCACCAGGTGCGCTACAACCTGCCGATCGAGATGCTGTACACCGTGGTGCCGTTCATCATGGTCGGCGTCCTGTTCTTCTTCACGGCGCGGGACGAGAACTACATCGACAAGCTGTCGTCCCATCCCGCGGTGACGATAACCATCGTCGGCTACCAGTGGAGCTGGCAGTTCCAGTACAAGAACTACCCGGTGCCCGGTTCGCCCACGGGTTACGTCACGGAGAACGGCGAACCGTGGAGCCCGGAGACCGGCAACAGCCAGCTTCCGGTGCTCGTCATGCCGGCAAACGAGACGGTCAGGTTCAACCTCGTCTCCACCGACGTGATCCACGCGTTCTGGATCGTCCCGTTCGAGTTCAAGCGTGACGTCATCCCCGGGCACCCGAACCACTTCGAGGTCACCGCGACCAAGACAGGGTCAGGGATCGGCCACTGCACCGAACTGTGCGGGCTGTACCACAGCCGCATGCTGTTCAAGTGGCGGATCGTCACACAAGCCCAGTTCAACGCATGGATTCATGCCCAGCAGGCAGCACAACAGAAGGCAGGGGGTGCACAGTGACCACGCTCGAACATCCGGCCCAGGGAACGGTCGCGGCGCCGCGCAGCACCCGCAAGGGCTCGATCATGGCCGACTGGCTGTCCTCCACCGACCACAAGGTCATCGGTCACCTGTACCTGATCACGTCTTTCGGGTTCTTCCTCGCCGCCGGCCTGATGGCGATGATCATGCGCATCCAGCTCTTCGGCCCGGACAACCACGTGGTGTCCGACCAGCAGTACAACGAGCTGTTCACGATGCACGGCACGATCATGCTGCTGCTGTTCGCGACCCCGCTGTTCGTCGGGCTGGCGAACGAGATCATGCCGTTGCAGATCGGTTCCCCCGACGTGGCGTTCCCGCGGCTGAACCTGTTCAGTTACTACCTGTTCGCCTTCGGTGGCCTGATCCTGCTGATCAGCTTCATCACGCCGGGCGGGGCGGCCTCGTTCGGCTGGTACGCCTACTCGCCGCTGACCAACCCGGTCTACTCACCGGGCATGGGCGGGGACATGTGGATCATGGGGCTGGTCCTGTCCGGGTTGGGCACGATCCTGGGCGGGGTCAACTTCGTCACCACGATCGTCTGCATGCGGGCCCCCGGCATGACCATGTTCCGGATGCCCATCTTCACGTGGAACATCCTGGTCACCTCCATACTGGTGCTCTTGGCCTTCCCGGTGCTCGCCGCGGCACTGCTGGTGCTGGAGATCGACCGCAAGCTCGGGTCGGTGGTGTTCAGCTCCGCCAACGGCGGCGCGATCCTGTGGCAGCACCTGTTCTGGTTCTTCGGCCATCCCGAGGTCTATATCGTCGCGATCCCGTTCTTCGGGATCGCGACCGAGATCCTGCCGGTGTTCAGCCGCAAGCCCCTGTTCGGCTACAAGGGCATGGTGGCGGCCACGATCGCGATCGGCGGGCTGTCGATGACGGTGTGGGCGCACCACATGTTCACCACCGGCGCGGTGCTGCTGCCGTTCTTCTCGTTCATGACCTTCCTGATCGCCGTGCCGACCGGGATCAAGTTCTTCAACTGGGTGGGCACCATGTGGCGCGGCCAGCTCTCGTTCGAGCCGGCCATGCTGTTCATCATCGGGTTCCTGATCACGTTCCTGTTCGGCGGCCTCACCGGGGTCATCCTCGCTTCGCCGCCGCTGGACTTCGCCGTCAGCGACTCCTATTTCGTGGTCGCCCACTTCCACTACGTGCTGTTCGGCACGGTCGTGTTCACGATGTTCGGCGGGTTCTACTTCTGGTGGCCCAAGTGGACCGGGAAGATGCTCGACGACACGCTCGGGAAGTGGCACTTCTGGACCCTGTTCATCGGGTTCCACATGACGTTCCTGGTCCAGCACTGGCTGGGCGTCATCGGCATGCCCCGGCGGATCGCCAACTACCCGGACCTGCCGCACCTGGCGACCACGCTGAACCAGATCTCCACGATCGGCTCGCTCATCCTGGGCGCGTCCACGTTGTTCTTCCTCTACAACGTGTACAAGACGGCGCGCTACGGCGAGAAGGTCACCGTGGACGACCCGTGGGGCTGGGGGAACTCGCTGGAGTGGGCGACGTCCTGCCCGCCGCCGCGGCACAACTTCACGTCGATACCGCGCATCCGGTCCGAGCGCCCCGCGTTCGACCTGCACTACCCGCACATCAAGTCGGGTCGGCCCGAGCACGAGTCCATCTCGGCGCCGCAACCGTGATCCAGCGTGCCATCGTGCCAGCCTGGCCGGCGGGCCAGGCGGTGGAGAGGTCATAGATGAAGGTCGAAGGGTACCTGTTCATCGGCTGCGCCGTGTTCTTCGCGGCTGCCGACATCGTGTACTGGCATTTCTCGAAGGACCCGACGGGGACCACCGCACTGGCGCTGGCCGTGGGTCTCGCCTTCCTCAGCGGCTTCTACATCCTGTTCACCGGGCGGAGGCTGCCACTGCGCCCCGAGGACAACCCTCAGGGCGAGATCGCCGAGGGCACGGGCGAGCTTGGCTTCTTCAGCCCGCACAGCTGGTGGCCGCTGTTCACCGGGCTGGCCTGCGCCACGGCTGCCATCGGCGCGGCGGTCGGATGGTGGCTTTTCCTGATCGGCATGCTTTTCGTGGTCCTCTCGGCCATCGGCTTTGTTTTCGAGTACTACCGGGGCGTTTACGCGCATTAGCCGGCGCCTTCCCCGGGCCATCCGCGCATCGGCGCACCGGCCTGCCGCCACGCCGGGTGAACCATAAACCGGCGCAATGTGTCTCGCTTTTGAGTGCCCGTGTGCTGGGACGATTACTAGGCGTATTCTTATGCCTGCGGGGGGTGCTGGGCCGCGCCTGGGGAGGCGCCGGAGGCTCAGCCATTGGCAAATGCGCTGAGGGGGGTTGTCGGAGAAGTGCGGGGGAATTTCTTTGCCGCCGGGCCTGCGCCGGCGCGTGCGGAGCAGGCAGGGCCGCGCCAGGAAAGGTCGGCCGCCACGTCGCGAACGGGGGCGATCGCGCGCGGGGGAGGTGCCGTGGTGGCCATCCTTGGCCTGCTGGTGGCCGCCTGCCAGAGCCCGGCCGCGCGGCACGGGCAGGCGGCGGCCGTCCCGCCCGCCCGGATCACGATCACCACAGGCAACCTGACCTTCTCCTCACCGGCGGGTGCCGCGGCGCACCGGGGCTCGGTGGTCACCTCGGCGCTGCATGTTCTCGTGGACAGGCGCCCGGACCTGGGCATCGAGGTGAGCGTGACCGGCGGCAGGCTGGTGCGGGTGAGTGCCGTCAACGGCGCGGGCCGGGCGGTGGCCGGCATCCGGGGCGCCGGCGGGGCGGGCTGGCGCGCGGAGTGGGCGCTGACGCCGGGCCAGGCCTACCGCGTCACCGCGACCGCGGTGAACCCGCGCGGCCGGTCGAGCACGACCACCGGCTCGTTCCGCACGCTCACCCCGCGGCACACCTTCAGCGCGATGACCAGCCTCGGCACCGGCCAGGTGTTCGGCGTGGGGATGCCGATCATGGTCACGTTCAGCCATCCCATCACCCGCAAGGCCGAGGTCGAGCGGTCGCTGGAGATCTGGTCGAGCAAGCCGGTCACCGGCGCGTGGTACTGGATGAGCAACATCCAGGTGTGGTTCCGGCCCCGGACCTACTGGCCGGCCCACACCCGGGTCCGGTTCGAGGCCCACCTGAAGGGCGTGCAGGGCGCACGGGGAATCTACGGGCACGCGAATCTCGCCCAGCACTTCCGGATCGGCAGCTCACTCGTGGCCGTGGCCAGCGCCGCCACACATCACATGAGGGTGTGGTGGAACGGCCGTCTGAAAGGCAGATGGCCGATCAGCACCGGCCAGCCCGGCGACGACACACCGGACGGGCATTACCTGTCGTTCTCCATGGGCAATCCGGTGCGCATGAACTCGGCGACCTACGGCGTGATGCCCGGCATGCCCGGCTACTACAACGTGCTGGTCTACGACTCGGTGAAGTTCACCAACAGCGGCGACTACGTGCACAGCGCGCCATGGTCCGTGGCCGAGCAGGGGTTCAGCAACGTCAGCCACGGGTGCGTCAACGTGGCACCCGGGAACGCGGCCTGGTACTACGGCCATTCGCTGATCGGTGACCCGATCACGGTCGTGGGCAGCCCGCTCAAGGGCACCTGGGGCGACGGCTGGACGATCTGGTTCCTGTCCTGGCGGAAGCTGGTGGCCGGCAGTGCCACGCACAAGATGGTGGCGGCGGGCGCTCGTGGCAGCCAGCTGGCCCCCGCGCAGGTGACCCTGCCCAGCTCCATGCGGCTGCCGGCCGGTCACGACCCGGCGGGCTGGCAGCGGCTGCCACCCGGAGGGCCCTGACGCGGGCGGCCGCCCCTTCTGACGCGCGGGCCTGACCAGCCCCTGCCCGGCGAGTAGGGCCGCAGGTAGGTGGCGTAACCGCCCGCGGGCGCATCGGTCTGCCAGGCCACGTAGGCGACGCCCGCGGGCCCGCCGAGCACCTCCACAATGTGCACGGCCTTGTCGGTGTCCGGGGTGACGCGCACCGGGCCGACCACGACTTGCCGTCGTCGGTGGAGAAGGAGAGCCAGCCAATGCCCCCGGCCGGGACCTGGGTGTCATGAAGGTGACCAGCGCCGCCGAAGGGCCGTAGTCCCAGGTCACATAGACGGTGCCGGCGCGCTGATCAGCTCAAGGCGGGCCGCCTCAGTCGCCGCTGCCGTCTCCGTCCGCCTGCTCGAGGCTCTCCGGCCCGGCCTCCCCGGCGGTGACTGCCGTCGGCTCGCCTGCATGCCCGTTGCCGTGGCCGTTCGGCTGATGGCCGTTGCCGTGGGGCAGCGGGATGCTCTCGGTGAGGACACGGTTCAGCGACACCCGCAGCTTGCCCAGGCCGCCGCGGGCCGAGGGCGCGGGCACGTCGTCGCCCACCGGCGCCTCGATCTGCGGCAGCTCCGACCGTGCTTCCAGCACCGCCTGCTTCTCCTCGTCGACCGGCCTGGTCACCTCGATGTACTCGCCGTTGGGCAGCTGCCGGATGATTCCGGTCTCCACGCCGTGCTCCAGCAGGTGCACGTCCTTGCGCTGCAGGCCCAGGCAGATCCGCTTGGTCACCCAGTAGGCGACCACCGGCCCGATGAAGATCGCATATCTGGCGATCTCCGTGGTCAGGTACAGCGAGATGTTCAGGAACCGGGCGACGATGTCGTTCGCGCCCTCCAGCCACATGATCCCGTAGACCGTCACCCCGGCCATCCCGAGGGCGGTCCTGGTCGGAGCGTTCCGCGGCCGGTCATTGACATGGTGCTCCCGGCGATCGCCGGTGATCCACTGTTCAAGGAACGGCCAGACCGCCAGCCCAGTCATGATCAGCCCGAGGGGCACCAAGGCGGGCACGAAGACATTGAAGGCAAACGTGTACCCCCCGACGTCCCAGTGCCAGCTCGGCCACATCCGCAGGGCACCCTCCAAGAACCCCATGTACCAGTCCGGCTGGGAGCCCGCGGAGATGCCCGAGGGGTTGTATGGGCCGTAGATCCAGATCGGGTTGATCTGCGCGAACGTGGACAGCAGCGCGGTCACGCCGAAGATGAAGAAGAACCACGCTCCGGTCTTCGCCATGAAGTACGGGTACATCGGCTGGCCGACCACATTGGTGTCGGTGTGGCCCTTGCCCGGCATCTGGGTGTGCTTCTGGTGGAACATCAGGAACAGGTGCGCGGAGATCAGGGCCAGCAGCAGGGCCGGGATCAGCAGGACGTGGATGATGTACAGCCGCGGGATGATGTCGTGCCCGGGGAACTGCCCGCCGAACAGGAAGAAGCTCAGGTACGTGCCGACGACCGGGATCGACAGCAGCACGCCTTCGAGGATGCGCAGCCCGGTGCCGGACAGCAGGTCGTCCGGCAGCGAGTAGCCGAACAGGCCCTCGGTGAACGCCAGGGTGAACATCACCACGCCGATGAGCCAGTTCAGCTCGCGCGGCTTGCGGAACGCGCCGGTGAAGAACACCCGGAGCAGGTGGCACACGATCGCGGCCACGAACAGGATCGCCGCCCAGTGGTGGATCTGGCGCATCAGCAGCCCGCCGCGCACGTCGAAGCTGATGTTCAGCGTGGAGGCGTACGCCTCGCTCATGTGCACGCCGTCCAGCGGTGTGTAGGAGCCGTGGTAGGCGATGTCGGTCATGCTGGGCTGGAAGAACAGCGTCAGGAACGTGCCGGTGAGCAGCAGGATGATGAACGAGTAGAGCGCGATCTCGCCGAGCAGGAACGACCAGTGGTCGGGGAAGATCTTCCGCAGGAAGGTGCGCACCGGCCGGGCTGTCCGGAGCCGGTCGTCGAACCACCGGCCGGTGCCCTCAAGGAGTTTCTCCGTCGTGCTCATCCCAGCTCCCAGAATGCGGGGCCGACAGGCTCATGGAAGTCGCTGGTCGCGATCAGGAAGCCGTTCGAATCGACCCCGATCGGCAGTTGCGGCAGCGGCCGTGGCGCGGGGCCGAAAAGCACCTGGGCGCCGTTGGTCGCGTCGAATGTGGACTGGTGACAGGGGCACAGGATGTGGTGAGTCGTCTGCTCGTAGAGCGCGACCGGGCAGCCCACGTGGGTGCAGATCTTGGAGTACGCGACGATGTCGTCCACGGTCCAGTTCATGATCGTGCCCGGCTTGCTCGGCGTGTTCGGCACGAGCTGGCCCGGGGCGAACTTGATGATGATCGTGACCGCCTTGGCGAGCACATCCTGGTTCTCGGTGAAGCCTTCGGGGGCAACCGTGATCATCTGGCCCGGGATGCTGAAGTCGGCCGCCCGCAGCGGCGTGTTCGGCCCGTAGACGACCATCCGCATGCCCCGGCGCCACACCGTGTGGCGCAAGCTGGTGCCGGGCAGTGGGCCCATGTCCCGCAGCACGACCAGGGGAGCGACCGCGAGCGGGACGCTGGCCGCGATCAGCGTCCGCCGCAGCAGCGGGCGCTTGACGAAGCCACTCGCCTCGGCGCCCTCCTTGAACGTCTTGGCGAACGCCTCCCGCTCCTCGTGGCTGGCGGCGAGTGGATGCCGCTCCTCGACCTGCTCCACGTTCGGCATGATCGAGCGGACCCAGATGGTGGCGCCGACGCCCATGGCCAGGAAGGCCACCGACATGGACAGGCCCAGGGCAAGGTTGGAGCGGAGCGTTGCGTCGACCGAGTGCACCTCCAGGCCGACATACGCGGCGATGAAGCCGATGCTCGCGAGCATCGACAGGAGGAAGCACGCGGCGATGACCTTCTCGGCGGTACTAGCCTTGGCCGGGTTGTCCGGGCCGGCCGGAAGCTCGCGGGGGGCCTCGGGCTCGGCGCTCCCCGGCGCCTCGCCCAGCAGCGTGCGTGCCTGGGCCGGCGGCGGCGTCCCGATCACCCGGTGCGGGGCGCGCGACCGGCCGCCGTCCTCCTCCGGCGCAAGGCCGTGGCTAGGCTGCGACTCGCTCATGATTCACGCCGTTTCATGGTAATCCACATGGCCAGGAAGACGAGAACGCCGATGCCGCCGATGAAGCCGACGATGCCCTCGGTGACCGGGCCGATGCGGCCCAGGCTGAACCCGCCCGGGTTGGGCTCGGCACGGAGCCTGGTGATGTAGTCGATGATGTCGCGCTTCTGTGCCGGGGTGATGGTGGTGTTGGAGAACACCGGCATGGCTTCGGGACCGGTGAGCATCGCCTCGAAGATCTGCGTGTTGGTGGACGCGGTCAGCGCCGGCGCGAACTTCCCGTAGGTGAGCGCCCCGCCCGCCCCGTCGAAGTTGTGGCACTGCGCGCAGTCGGTGATGAACAGGCTCTGCCCGAGCGCGGTGTTCGCACCCGTGGGGGTCACCTCGGCAGCCGACGGGATGGCCGGGCCACCGCCCAGCGAGGCCACGTACGCCGCGAGCGCATGAATCTGCTGGGGAGTGAACGTCACCGGCTTGCGGTCCATCTCCGGGCCGACGTCTTTGCCGGGCATCCGGCCGGTGCTCACCTGGAAGTCCACCGCGGCCGCGCCGACCCCGATCAGGCTCGGGGCCTGCGCCGTGCCCTGGGCGTCAACGCCGTGGCAGGACGAGCACGAAGTTTGAAACAATTCCTTGCCCTGGGCGATGGTCTGGGGAGACACGGTGCCCGGGATCGCAGCCGACGCCGGGCTGCCCGGCCCGGCGAGCGCGCCGTAGCCCATCCCGACGGTGACGAGCCCCAGCAGGACCACTGCGTACCCGGCGACGGGGCGCCTGCGCAGTGCGGTGATCCAGCTCACGTGGTTCCTCGGTTTCGGTCAGACCGACGCGACCGGCACAGTCGGCGCGTCAGCGGATGAGGTAGATGGTGGTGAACAGACCGATCCACACGACGTCGACGAAGTGCCAGTAGTACGACACGACGATCGCGCTGACCTGCTGTTCCTGGGTAAAGGTCTTCGCGGCGTAGGTACGGCCGAGCAGGAAGAGGAACGCGATCAGCCCGCCCGTCACGTGCAGCCCGTGGAACCCGGTGGGGATGAAGAACACCGACCCGTAGCCGCTGGAGGACAGGGTCAGGCCGTCGTGGATCAGGCCGAGGTACTCATATCCCTGGCCCAGCACGAAGTACAAGCCCATCAGGAACGAGAGCACGTACCACTCGCGCAGGCCCCACTTGCGGAAGTCGAAGATGCTGCCCCTGCGGCTGATCTGGCCGCGCTCGACCGCGAACACGCCCATCTGGCAGGTGACGCTGGACAGCAGCAGCACGGTCGTGTTGATCGACCCGAGCGTCAGGTCCAGGTGCGCGCCGGGCCAGGGGAGCCCTTCCCCCTTGTCCACCGAGCGGATGGTGAAGTACATCGCGAACAACGCCGCGAAGAACATGAGCTCAGAAGACAGCCAAACGATCGTCCCCACGCTGACCAAGTTCGGCCTGCTGGCCGGTGAGCGGGGTGGCGTCTTCGTCGCGGATGCTGTGGCCACGAAGGCCATTATTACGACACCACGTAGGCGAGCGCCGCCCGACCCCCCGTGTCGGTAGCATCCAGTCCATGAAGGTCGTCGTTTACAGCCATGATGCGGACATCCGTGCCAGGGTCCGCCTTGCCATCGGCCGCCGTCCGGCACCGGATGTCCCGGAAGCCGAGATCATTGAGGTTGCCACCGAACCCGCCCTGTTCCGGCTGCTTGACGCCGGTCAGGTCGAGGTGATGGTGCTGGACGGCGAGGCCCAGCCGGCCGGCGGGATGGGCGTCTGCCGGCAGGCCAAGGATGAGATCCATGACTGCCCGCCGGTGCTGCTGATCATCGGCAGGCCGGACGACGGCTGGCTCGCCACCTGGTCGGGCGCGGAAGCGGTGGTCAGCCATCCCATCGAGCCGCGCGCCCTGGCCACCGCGCTGGCCGGCCTGATGCGCGAGCGGGCCGGGCGCGCCGCTGCCCAGGCCTGACCGGTCCCCAGACCATCACCCGCCTGTGAGGGGGCGCCATGGATTCCCGCACTACCTGGCCGACGCTGATCGGCGCGCTCGTCAAGGGGGAGACGCTCACCGCTGATGAGGCCGGGTGGGCGATGAACGAGATCATGGAGGGCGCGGCGACGCCGACGCAGATCGCCGGCTTCGGCGTGGCGCTGCGGATGAAGGGCGAGACCGTCGGCGAACTCGGCGGTCTGGCGGACGTGATGCTGGCGCGCGCCACCCCGCTCAGCATCCCCGGGCCGCTCGTCGACCTGGTCGGCACCGGGGGGGACGGCGCCCGCACGGTGAACATCTCCACGATGGGCGCCATCGTCGCCGCGTCGGCCGGCGCCCGGGTAGCCAAGCACGGCAACCGGGCGGCGTCATCGGCGTGCGGCGCGGCCGACGTGCTCGAGGCACTGGGCGTGGTGATCAACCTGGCACCGGAGGCGACCGTGCGCCTGGTGCAGGAGGTCGGGATCGCGTTCCTGTTCGCGCCGCTGTACCACCCGGCGCTGCGGCACACCGCGGTGCCCCGGCGGGAACTGGGGGTCCCCACCGTCTTCAACTTCCTCGGGCCGGTCGCGAACCCCGCCAGGCCCGGCGCCCAGGCGGTGGGGGTGTCCGATCCCCGGATGGGAGCTGTCCTCGCCGGAGTCCTGGCCGCCCGGGGCTGCTCGGCCCTGGTCTTCCACGGCGACGACGGCCTGGACGAGCTCACCACGGCGGACACCTCGACGGTCTGGGTCGTGCACGACGGCACGGTCAGCCAGACCGTGCTCGATCCCGCCGACCTCGGGCTGCCCCGGTCCCGGCGGGGGGACCTGCGTGGCGGGGACGCCGCGGCCAACGCGGCGGTGGCCCGGGCGGTGATGTCGGGCGAGCCGGGACCGGTCAGGGACACGGTCGTGCTGAACGCGGGTGCGGCGCTGGCCGCGGCCGAGGGGGTGCCCCGTGCCGAGGGCCTGGCCGGGGTGCTCGTGGGTACCTGTGCCCGGGCGGCGGCGGCGCTGGACTCCGGGGCCGCGCAGGACCTGCTGGACCGGTGGGTGGCGGCGAGCCAGCGCCTGGCCGCGGAGAACTCCTGAGCCGGCTCGGGGGACCCGGGGGGTCGCCCCCCCGGGTCAGCACTGCGGCCCCGTGGCGAAGGTGACCGAAGGTCATCGAGCAGGCTGAGCCGGGCCAGGTACAGAGGCAGGACCCGCTGCTAGTCGCCCGCCTCGGGGTAACCGAGCGCGAAGGCGGCCTCGAGGTCGTGCCTGGAATAGGTGCGGAACGCGATGTGCGTCTCGGTATGCGTCACGCCGGGGACCCGGTTGAGCGTGCCGGGAATGACATCCGCCAGTTCCTCGTGTGCCCGGACGCGCACCAGGGCCACCAGGTCGAAGTCGCCGGTCACCGAGTACACCTCGGTGACCTGAGGAATCTGGGCGATGGCCGCTCCCGTTTCCGGGATGCGCGCCACGTCCGCCCGTATCAGCACGATCGCGGTGACCACATCTGCCTCCTGTTAGCCCGAGGGCGGCCCAGGCTCCCGCTGGCCCGGTCGGCAACCCTCAGCTGCCCGCGCCCGCCTTCGTCACTGGGCGCTGAGCCCCGTTTCCGCGTCACCGGGCACCGGTTGTGCGCTCAGCTCAGCCTGGGGTTGCGTAGCGCCGCCCTCACTGTTTATACACACCGCCTCGTCGAGCGTGCGCACCCCGGTGGCGGCGAGCCGGCGCAGCAGCGCGGTGAGCACGTCCGCGGTGGCCAGCGCGTCCGGCAGCGCCCGGTGCCGCGGCTTGATGCGCGTGTTGAAGTGGGCGGCGAGCGTTCCCAGCTTGCAGTCGGCCACCTCCTGTTCGCCAAGCACGCGGTGGGCGAGTTCCACGGTGTCCAGCACCTGGAACTCCGGCCATGGCAGGTCGCAGGCCTTGCACGCGGCGGTGAGGAAGGCGACGTCGAACGGCGCGTTGTGGGCCGCGAGCACGCATCCCTGCGCGAACGAGAGGAAACCGGCGAGCACCGTGGCCAGGGGCGGGGCGGAGGCGACCATGGCGTCGCTGATACCGGTGAGCACCGCCACCTGCTCGGGAATCGCGCCGCCCGGGTTGACGAGTGAGGAAAACTGCGCGCGTACCCGCCCGCCGCAGACCAGGACCGCCCCGATCTCGGTGATCGTCGCCTCTTCGGGGGCCCAGCCTGTCGTTTCCAGGTCGACGATGGCGAAGTCGATCAGGTCGAACGGCGAGGGGGCGGCCGGCGGGCGGCGATTGCGCCAGAGCTGTCTCATAAGCGATTCCGCTGACGTGTCCCGGGTGAGCACGAGGCAACCGTAAAACGGGCTACCGACATTCCTGCCGCAGGCTCGCCGCGTCCGCTTCGCCGTGGCGCCCTGTGGGCGCCGCGGCGGGCTGCCGTGGCGAAACTGTCGGCATTGCCGCCTACCGTAATGCTTCGCGGGGCTGGGAACCCGCAAGATCCCAGGAGGGAACATGCTGATCGAGTGTGACCGGTGCGTCATGCGCGACATCGCGTGCTCGGATTGTGTGGTCACGGTGCTGCTGTCCGCGCCGGAGCCGGACGGTGTGCTTGGCGAGGCGGAATGCCGGGCGCTGAAGGTTCTCGCGGACGCCCGGATGATCCCGCCGCTGCGGCTGCGCGTGGCCCTGCCGAAGGCATCCTGAGGGGGAGGTCCGCCAGTTGAAGTTGCGGCCAGAGTGCGCGAAGCGGTTGAATCCAGCGCTTGTCTTTCACTAGTGTCAGCCCCGGCTGATCACTCCACAGTCGTCACGACGGCGACGGTGATCGGTACCGCCGTAACCAGGCACTGGCCCTGCGGGACCGCTGGGGAGCTGGTGACCAGGTGGAGGGCCCGGGCGTTGCCCCCGCTCCGGGACAACTCCACTGGAGTGTCGCCGAGGCCGGTCGCGGCTCAGGTCGTAGGGTGCTCGTGTTGGCCCGGACCCGTCGGATCACCTGGTCGGCGGGGGTGGAAAGGGAGCGCGTCACTACGTGGATACGCATCCGGTCGCCAAACTCTCCTATGCCCGGCGCTGCGCCACGGTCGCGGTCGCCGCAGTTGCCGCCGCAGGACTCCTCACCATGGCGGGATCTGCCGGGGCGCAGCCCCAGCCGACCGCCAGCCAGGTACAGGCCAAGCTGAAGAAGCTGACCAGCAAGGAAAACTGGCTTATCCAGCGGTACGACCAGGCCAAGCAGAACCTTGCCTCGGCGCGCCAGCGGCTCAGTGTGGTGAACACCGAGGTCAACAAGGACGCTGCCGCGGCGAAGGCCATGCAGGACGAGATCGCCCAGATCGCGTCGAACGTCTACGAGAACGGCGCCATGAGCTCGGTGGCGGCGCTGCTGACCTCAGGGAACCCGCAGACGCTGCTCAGCCAGTCGGCCTTCCTCACGCACCTGTCGACCGACCAGTACCAGCAGCTCCAGCAGGTCCTCACGACCGAGCGGCAGCTCGCTGGCGCGCGCCAGATGGCCAAGCGCACCGAGAAGGCGGTGGCCTCGCTCACCAAGCAACTCGGCTCACAGCGCGCGGAACTGCAGAAAACGATCAACCAGCAGCAGGCCCTGCTGAACAGCCTGACCCCGCAGCAACAACAGCAGCAGCTCGGCGGCGGCGGGACCACCACCGGGCGGGGCGGCTACACCGGGCCCACGAACACCCAGGCCCAGCAGGCGGTGGCGTTCGCCTACAACCAGCTCGGCTGCCCGTATGTGTTCGGGGGCACCGGGCCTTGCGGCTCCGGGTTCGACTGCTCCGGGCTGACCATGTCGGCGTGGGCTTCGGCCGGGGTGTCCGTCCCGCGCACCAGCTACGGCCAGGCCACCCTGCCGGCCGTGTCTCTGTCGGCGTTGCAGCCAGGCGACATCCTGGAGTTCGCCGGGGACAGCCACGTCGGGATCTACGTGGGCGGCGGGATGCTCATCGATGCGCCACAACCAGGCATGAACGTGGAAAAGGTGAGCCTGTCCTCGTCGTGGTACAGCGCGAACCTCGACGCCGCCGTCCGGCCCTGATCGGAGGGGGCGGGGCTGAGGCGGTGCAGGCTGCTCACCCGCTGCGCGGGTTCGCCGTTGGCCCGCGGTGTTGGCCCGGGGGGACGACCCCCCGGAACCCCCCGGTGGCGGAGGCTGGCCGTCGCTCCCGTGAGCTGTGCCGCGAGCCGCGGCTTGCCGGCGTGGGAGGTATGTCATGCATGCTTATCAGCCGCGGCTTCGCCTTGGACAGACGTTTAGCCGGAAGGCAGGCCCGGGCTACCCGCGGCAGGTCGGCCGCCGCGGCCTGCCGCTGATCGGCGGGGGGCAAATCCGGAAACTCCTGAGGTCGAGCTGAAAGGCTGAGGGTGCGCGGACTGCCAGGTACTTTAAGATCTTTGCCATTGCTGCCGGTGTGGGCCGGTGGCACGCCGCGGGTTTGCCAGCCCGTGCCCCGGGGAGCGCTGTGTTATGCCGAAAGTCCTTGTTCTGACGAATGACTTCCCGCCAAGGCCGGGCGGGATCCAGTTCTTCGTGCACGCACTGGCGATGCGGCTGCCGCCGGAAAACGTGATCGTGTACGCGCCCGCCTGGGAGGGCGCCGCGCAGTTCGACGCGGAACTGCCCTTCCCTGTGGTGCGGCATCCCACCTCGCTGATGCTGCCCGTGCCCACGGTGGCACGCCGCGCCGAGAGGATCGTCGAGGCCGAGCATTGCGACACGGTGGTGTTCGGCGCGGCGGCGCCGCTCGGCCTGCTCGCACCGGGGCTGCGCAAGGCGGGCGTCAAGCGCCTGATAGCCCTGACCCACGGTCATGAGGTCGGCTGGGCCGCGCTCCCCGCCGCCCGCACCATCCTGCGGCGCATCGGTGATTCCGTGGACACGGTCACCTACCTGGGCGAGTACACGCGGGTGCGGCTGGCGCGCGCCCTGTCCCCCGCGGCGGCGGCCAGGATGACCCGGCTCACCCCCGGCGTGGACACCGGCGAGTTCTACCCAGGGGCTGGTGGCAAGGCGGTCAGGGAACGGCTGGGCCTCGGCGACCGGCCTGTGGTGGTCTGCGTCTCCCGCATGGTCCCCCGCAAGGGCCAGGACACCCTTATCCATGCGTGGCCGCTGGTGCTGGCCACCACACCGGACGCCACCCTCCTGCTGGTGGGGGATGGCCCGTACCGCAGCCGGCTGGAGCGGATGGCACGTCACCTCGGGGTGGACGGATCGGTGGTGTTCACCGGCGCGCCGTCCCGCCCCGAACTGCCCGGCTACTTCGACGCTGGCGACGTGTTCGCGATGCCCTGCCGGACCCGGCGCCGCGGGCTGGACGTGGAGGGCCTCGGCATGGTCTTCCTCGAAGCCGCCGCGACCGGGCTGCCCGTGGTGGGCGGTGACTCCGGTAACTCGGCCGACGCGATCCGCGACGGGGAGACCGGCTACGTCGTGCCCGGCGTGAGCGTGGCGGACCTGGCGGACCGGCTCAAGCGCCTGCTCACCGATCCCGGTGCGGCCAAGGCCATGGGCGAAAAGGGCCTGGCCTGGGTGCACCAGGAATGGCGCTGGGAGATCATCACCCAGCGGTTCGCCGAGATCCTGACGGGGGACTGACCCACCGGCCGGGCGCGCCCGCAGCCCGGGTCAGGCGTACAGCGCCTCGATGTCGGCCGCGAAGTCCTTCACGATCAGGTTCCGGCGCACCTTGAGCGACGGGGTCAGGTAGCCGTTCTGCTCGGTGAAGTCGCCGGGCAGGACGCGGAACCGCCGGACCCCCTCGGCCCTGGACACGGCCTTGTTCGCCTCGTCCACCGCGGCCTGCAGTTCGGCGTGCAACTCCGGCGCCTCGGTCAGGTCGGCCACGGCCTTGTCCTTCAACTGCGGGAACCGTGCCTTCCAGATATCCACCGCCTCCTCGTCCAGGGTGATCAGGCACGCCACGTAAGGCCGGCCGTCACCCACCACCAGGCATTGGCTCACCAGTGGGTGTGCGCGGATCCGGTCCTCCAGCACCGCGGGTGCCACGTTCTTGCCGCCCGCGGTCACGATCAGTTCCTTCTTCCGCCCGGTCACCCGCAAGAATCCCTCGTCGTCGAGTTCGCCCATGTCCCCGGTGCGCAGCCAGCCATCGGCCAGCACCTCGGCGGTCGCCGCGTCGTTGCGCCAGTACCCGCCGAAGATGGTCGGGCCGCCCAGGAAGATCTCGCCGTCGTCGGCGATCCGCACGCTGACTCCCGGCAGTGGCTGCCCGACGGTACCGATCTTGATGCGCTCCGGCCGGTTGACGGTCGCCGCCGCGCTGCTCTCGGTGAGCCCGTAACCCTCCAGCACGGTGATCCCGGCGCCGCGGAAGAAGTGACCGAGCCGTTCCCCCAGCGGGGCCCCGCCGGACACGGCGTAACGGACCCGGCCACCCACCGCGGCCCGCAGCTTGCCGTAGACCAGCCGGTCGAACAGCGCGTACCGCAGCCGCAGCGGCATCCCCGGGCCACCGCCCGGCGTCGCCGTGCCGGTGCCGGATGCCTGGCTCCAGGCGATCGCGGTCTGCGCCGCAGCCCGGAATATGCGGCTCCTCACCGGACTGCCTGACGCTTGCTGCTCGGCACCGTTGTAGACCTTCTCGAACACCCGCGGCACGGCCAGGATGAACGTGGGCCGGAACGACGCCAGGTCGGGAAGCAGCCTGGCCACGCTGGGGGTGTGCCCGAGGACGACCCCCGACTCCAGGCAGCCCACCTGGATGATCCGCGCGAACGAGTGCGCCAGCGGCAGGAACAGCAGCGTCGATGCGCCGGGTGTCTCGAAGATGGCCGGCAGCCAGCCGTGCATGACGTTCCGCACATCCCCGAGCAGGTTCCCGTGGCTGAGCTCGCACCCTTTCGGCCGTCCTGTGGTGCCGGACGTGTAGATGATCGTCGCCAGGTCGGCGGTGTGGCGCGAGGTGCGGCGCTGCTCCAGCTGTTCGCCGGTGACGTCTGCGCCCGCCGCGGTCAGGGCGCTCAGCGGCTCGACCGGCACCGGGCGGCCGGACACGGCCAGACCGGCACCGTCCCCCGCCAGACCGGCACTGTCCCCCGCGGCGCCGTCCTCGATCATCCATACCCGCCCCACCTGGGGCGCCGCGGCCAGCGGCTCGGCGGCGGTCTGCAGGTGGGCAGGGGTCTCCGCGATCAGTGCGCGGGCACCGGAGTCGGTCAGGATCCATTCGACCTGCTCCGCCGAGGACGTCTCGTAGATCGGCACCGTGGTCGCGCCCGCCGCCCAGATGGCGTAATCGATGACCGTCCACTCGTACCGGGTCCGCGACATCAGCGCGACCCGGTCTCCCGCGGAGATTCCCGTAGCCATAAGCCCTTTGGCCAGCGCCGTCACTTCATCGGCGAACTGCCGGGCGGTGACGTCCTGCCAGCCAGCGTCTCCCGCGGCGCTCCTGCGCCGGAGGATCACGCGGCCCGGATCGCTGGCGGCCCGCTCGAACACGACATCGGTCAGGCCCGCCGACGGCGGTATGTCCACGGACGCGGGGGTGCTGTACTCTCGCATCCCGCCAGACTAATCCGGCCGGGTTGCCCCGCCCAGCGTTGCTTCTAGCCTGTGGTCATGCGGGTGCACGTGATCAGTGATGTACACGGCCGGGCCGGCGCCCTTCACACGGCCGCAGCCGGTGCGGATGCCCTGTTCTGCCTGGGTGACTTGCTCCTGTTCGTGGACTACGCGGATGAGGCGCAGGGGATCTTCGCGGACCTGTTCGGCGCGGACGCGGCCAGGCAGTTCATCGCCTTGCGCACCGCGAAACAGTTCGGTGAGGCCAGGGAACTGTCGATGGGCCTGTGGCAGCGCCTCGGTGGCGATGCGGCGGCACACGTGCGCGCCGCCGCCGCGCGGCAGTACGCGGACATATTCGCCGCCCTTCCCGAGCCTGCCTACCTGACCTACGGCAACGTGGACCTGCCCCAGATGTGGGCCGAGCACCTGCGGCCGGGCCATCACGTTCTCGACGGCGAACAGGTGGAACTCGGTGGGTGGACGTTCGGCTTCGTGGGTGGCGGGCTGCGCTCGCCGTACCGGACGCCCAACGAGCTTGACGACGATGCCTATGCGGCGAAGGTGGCGGCGGTCAGCGGCGCCGACATCCTGTGCGCGCACATCCCGCCCGCTGTGCCGGAACTGCTCTATGACACGGTCGCGCGGCGGCTGGAGCGCGGTAGCACCGCCCTGCTGGCCGAGATCAAGCGATCCCAGCCCCGCTACCTGCTGTTCGGGCATGTCCACCAGCCGCTCGCCCGCCGGGTGCGGGTGGGCAGGACCGAGTGCATCAACGTGGGGCACTTCCGGGCGACCGGCAGGCCCTACGTCCTGGCGTTGTAGGACGGCGGCGGAACTCCCGGATGGCGGTACGCTCCGAGCATGGCCGCGAGGACAAGTTCCCGTATCGTGATCGCCGCGCCGCGCCCGGACGTCATGGCGGTGATCGCGGACTTCGCGGCATACCCGCAGTGGGCATCCGCGGTGCGGTCGGCGGAGGTACTGGAGCAAGAGGACGGCCGGGCCAGCCGGGTCCGTTTCACGCTCGACGCGGGCGTGGTGAAGGACACTTACGTGCTCGGCTACGACTGGGACGGCGACGCCGCGGTCCGCTGGCACCTGGCCGAGGCCGGTTCCGTGATCTCGGCAATGAACGGCGGCTACGTGCTCGCCGACCAGGGCGGGGGCACCGAGACCACCTATGAGCTCTCGGTGGACCTCCGGATCCCGATGCCGGGGCTGCTGAAGCGGCGTGCCGAGAAGACGATCATCGATACGGCCCTCAAAGGGCTGAAGAACCGGGTGGAGAGCCGCGCTCGCGCGGCCGGGACCGGTGGAGAGGACAGCAGGTGACACAGCCAGGCGGGTCGGGCCCGGACCTGATCGGTGACTTCCAGCGCTGGCTGCTGCG
>Ga0070709_10000351_pt1 | contig 28490 bp, 25 predicted proteins | sample LARL51metaG_FD_65449 | JGI IMG/M metagenome (GOLD analysis project Ga0070709, IMG submission 65449) | Corn, switchgrass and miscanthus rhizosphere microbial communities from Kellogg Biological Station, Michigan, USA - LAR L5-1 metaG | ecosystem: Host-associated > Plants > Roots > Rhizosphere ... | reverse complement strand
GTCGGAAGCGCTGACCGGCGGGCGCGGCGACCATGTCATGGTCGGCGGCAAGCCGAAGCATGTCGTCAGCTACATGAAGGATTTTCTGTTCGCGCAGGAGCAGATGCGCACGCCGCTCGAAGTGCTCTCGGGCGGCGAGCGCTGCCGGCTGATGCTGGCGCGCGCGCTGGCAAAGCCGTCCAACCTGTTGGTGCTGGACGAGCCGACCAATGATCTCGATCTTGAAACCCTCGACGTGCTGGAGGAGATGCTCGGCGACTATGAGGGCACGGTGATCCTGATCAGCCACGACCGCGACTTTCTCGACCGTGTCGTGACCTCGGTGATCGCGCCGGATGGGGCCGGCCGCTGGATCGAATATGCCGGCGGCTACAGCGACATGCTGGCGCAGCGCGGCGCCGACCTGAAGCGCGAGACGGTGAAGTCGATCGCCGTCGAGCCGAAGCCTGAAAAGGCGCAGGCGTCCACAGCAGCAGCACCCAAGCGCAGGCTCTCGTTCAACGAGAAACACGCGCTGGAAACGCTGCCGAAGATGATCGCAGCCCTGCAGACCGAAATCGCCAGGCAGCAGCGCCTGCTTGACGATCCCGATCTCTACCGCCGGGATCGCAAGGCATTCGATGCGGCGTCCCAGGCGATCGCGGTCGCGCAGCAGGAACTGACCGCCGCGGAAGACCGCTGGCTCGAACTCGAAGTGCTTCGTGAAGAGATTGAGAGGGCCTGACCGATGACCACACCGCTCGCCGCAAAAATTGCCAGGGAATACGGCACCCCCTGCGCCGTGATCGACATGGACCGTGTCGAACGCAATATCGCACGGGTGCAGGCGAGCTGCGATGCGGCCGGCCTCGCCAACCGCCCGCACATCAAGACGCACAAGAGCCCCGTTCTGGCGCAGCTTCAGGTCAAGGCCGGCGCGCAGGGCATCACCTGCCAGAAGATCGGCGAGGCCGAAGTGATGGCGGGGGCCGGTATCGACAACATCCTGATCAGCTACAATCTGATTGGCGAGGAGAAGATGGCGCGGCTCGGCGCGTTGCAGGGCAAGGCCGAGATGACCGTCGCCGCCGACAATGCGACGGTGATCGAGGGCCTGCCGCAGGCCGCGGCGATCTCGGGCCGCACGCTGTCGGTGGTGGTCGAATGCGATACCGGACGCAAGCGCGCCGGCGTCGAGACGCCGGCCGAGGCGATCGCACTGGCGCGCCAGATCGCGGCGTCAAAGGGCCTGCACTTCGCCGGCTTCATGCTCTACCCGACCGAGACCGGCTGGGCCGAGGCGCAAACATTCTATGACGAGGCGCTCGCCGGCGTGCGCGAACACGGGCTCGACGCCAAAATGGTCTCGACCGGCGGCTCGCCCAACCTGATAAACCTCGGCAAGCTCAAGGGCGCCACCGAGCATCGGCCGGGCACCTATATCTACAACGACCGCATGCAGGTCGCGGCCGGCGTGGCGACGCTCGATGATTGTGCGCTGACGATCTATTCGACCGTCGTGAGCCGCGCCGCGCCGGAGCGCGGCATTCTCGATGCCGGCTCGAAGACGCTGACGTCGGATACCGGCGGGCTCGACGGTCATGGCCTGATCCTCGAACATCCCGAGGCAAAAATCGCGCGCTTTGCCGAGGAGCACGGCTTTCTCGACCTCACCCGCAGCAACACACGGCCAAAGGTCGGCGACGTCGTGCGCATCGTGCCGAACCATGTCTGCGTCGTCGTTAACATGATGGACGAAGTGGTGATGGTTCGCGGCGAGGAGATTTTGGGCGTGCTCCCGGTCGCAGCGCGCGGAAAGCTGCGCTAATCCAGATTGTAGGATAGCTAGAGCGCAGCGAAACCCACCATCCGCGCGCGCAATGGGTTTCGCTGCGAGACCACCACCGCCATTGCGAGGAGCTTCAGCTCCGAAGCAATCCAGACTAGCCCCGCGGAGCGATCTCTGGATTGCTTCGCTTCGCTCGCAATGACGAGGCTCGGGCAGTGAGCCACTTCAGCACGCCCTTCCCTGCCGCCACGCCCGTGGCAAAACAGGCCTGCAGCAGATAGCCGCCAGTCGGCGCTTCCCAGTCCAGCATCTCGCCGGCGGCAAAGACGCCGGGCAAGCGGCGGATCATGAAGTCGGCGTCGAGTTCATCGAACGCGATGCCGCCGGCGCTGGAGATCGCGCGCGCGATCGGCGCTGTGCCAGTGAGCCGGACCGGCACCGCGTTGATGAACTCGACAAGCGGATCGAGCGGGAGCTGCGGCAGAGAGATGCCCGTTCGGATCGCGGCCTCCTGCATTAAGCCGATGGCCGGTGGCGGAAGCGACGTCGCCTTGCGCAGGAAATTGGTGAAAGACTGATTGCCACGTGTTGCCGACAGCCGCGCTGAGAGACTGTCCTCGGAGAGATCGGGCCGCAAAGCAATGTACAGGGTCGTCGCGCCTGATTTCGCGATTGCATCACGCAACTCGGCCGACAAGGCGTAGATCGCACCGCCTTCCAGCCCGGTTCGGGTGATAATGACGTCGCCCTTCATGGTCTGACGGCCGGAGGTCAATGTCACCCCCTTGAGCGGCTGGCCCTCGAAGCGGTCGCGGAAGATGTCTGACCAGGCGACCACAAAGCCGCAATTGGCCGGCCGCAGCGGCGAGATGGCTACGCCCTTCGCCGTGAGAGCCTCGACCCAGCCGCCATCGGAGCCGAGTCGCGGCCAGCTCGCGCCGCCGAGCGCCAGGATCGTTGCCCGCGCATCGACCGTGCGCGATCCCTCGGCGGTCTGAAACAACAGACGACCATCCGCATCCCAGCCGATCCAGCGATGGCGCAGCGCGAGCGTGACGTTCCGCGCGGCGAGCCGGCGCAACCAGGCGCGCAGCAGAGGCGAAGCCTTGAAGCTCTCCGGAAACACGCGGCCTGACGAGCCGACAAAGGTCGGCTGTCCCAGCGCTTTACTCCACTGCCGCAGGCTGTCTGGCGGAAATGCGTTGATCGCCGCTTCCAGCGCTGGCCGCGCCGCGCGATAGCGATCGAGAAACGCCTCCAGCGGCTCGCTGTGGGTGAGATTGAGCCCACCGCGACCGGCCATCAGGAATTTGCGCCCGGCCGACGGCATCGCGTCGTAGACGGTGACGCGGAGGCCTGCCCCGGACAACGCTTCGGCAGCCATCAGGCCAGCGGGGCCGGCGCCGACGACAGCGACATCAATTTCGCTCAGAGCTTCACCCCTGCCCGCGCCGCAGCCTGGGAGACGTATTTCTGCGTCTGTTGAAAGGCGTTTTCCAGCGCCTTCGCCGTCGACATGTCGCTGATGGCGCCAAAATGCGCGGCGATCGCATCGGGCGTCCATTCGGACGGGGCTAAGTTGACGCCTTCGGTCTCCATGATCCTGATCAGCGCAAACGAGCCCGCACCCGCGCCCATGATGGTACGGGTCGGCGCATCCTCGCTCAGGAGATATTCGACCGCGGGCGTGATCGCTTCCGGCCGCATCAATGATGACGCCTGCGGCGGCAACAGTTCTTCCGTCATCCGCGTCGCAGCCGTCGGCGAGATCGTGTTGACGCGAACGTTGTTCTTGCGTCCCTCTTCCGCGAGCACGTTCATCAGCCCGATCATGCCGGCTTTGGCCGCGCCATAATTGGCCTGGCCGAAATTGCCGTAGAGGCCCGAGGACGAGGTGGTCAGCACGATGCGGCCGTAATTGCGCTCGCGCATGCCGTCCCACACCGCCTTGCAGCAGTAGAAGGTGCCGACCAGATGGACCTGCAGCACCTTTGCAAAATCGGACAGCTCCATCTTGCCGAATGATTTGTCGCGCAAAATGCCGGCATTGGCGCACAGCAGGTCGACGCCGCCCCACTCCTTGGTGGCGCGCTCGACCATCGCCTTGACCTGCTCGAAATTGGAGACGTCGGCGGCGTCGGCCATCGCCGTGCCGCCTGCCCTGCGGATCTCCTCGACGACATTTTCCGCCGGGCTCAGGGAGCCGCCGGTGCCGTCGCGCGCGCCGCCAAAGTCGTTGACCACCACCTTGGCGCCACGGCTCGCCAGCCCCAGCGCGTGAGCGCGGCCCAGACCATTGCCCGCGCCGGTCACGACCGCGACGCGTCCGTCAAACCTGATTGTCATGTTTCGATATCCCGGTGTTTCAAGCGAAATAGATCAGGCCGATCCAGTCGGCAACCAGCGCCGGCCGATCCTCGCCCTCGATCTCGATCGTGACGTTGGTGCGCGACTGCAATTCGGTCGGCTTGCGGAGCTTGGCTTCAGCAAGGACAAAACGGCCGCGCACGCGCCGCCCCGACCTGACCGGCGAGATGAAGCGCAGCTTGTCAAAGCCGTAGTTGACGCCCATCGTGGTGCCTTCGATCACCGGCATCACCTCGTAGGACATGATGCTCAGGAGCGACATGGTGAGAAAACCGTGCGCCACAGTGGTGCCGAACGGCGTCTCCTTCCTGGCACGCTCCGGATCGACATGGATGAACTGGTGATCCTCGATCACGTCGGCATAGAGGTCGATCCGCTTCTGATCGACCAGGTGCCATGACGAGACGCCGATCTCCTCGCCAACCATGTTCCGATAGGCGTCGAGCGAGATCGGCGGCTTTTTCCAGACTTCATTCATCCCGTGTCTCTTCAGCTCTCCGGGCCTGCGGCACGCATGGTCCGCAGCTCGGGAAAGTCCTCTTCGCGAAATTCACGCCCACGCAGGGCATCGCCGCGATTGTCATCGTGTTCGAGGCGGCGCAGCTGCACGCGGCGGATCTTGCCCGAAATCGTCTTCGGCAGTTCGGTAACGAGCTCGATGCGGCGGATGCGCTTGAACGGCGCCAGCCTTGCATGCAGATGCTCGAAGATCGATAGCGCAGTCTCGCGCGTGCGCTCGGTGTCACCGACCAGCAGCACATAGGCTTTGGGCACCGCGAGCCGGATCGGGTCCGGCGACGGCACCACCGCCGCTTCAGCCACCTTCTCGTGCTCGAGCAGCACGCTTTCCAGCTCGAACGGCGAGATGCGATAGTCGGACGATTTGAACACGTCGTCGGAGCGGCCGACGAAGGTGAGATAGCCGTCATCGTCGACGAACACCACATCACCCGTGCGATATCGCGTGCCTTCGGCGCCGGTCAGCCGGCCATCCTCGCTTTGATAGCCCTGCATCAGGCCGGCCGGCCTGATGGCGCCGAGCAGGAGCGTTACCTCGCCCTCCTTGGCCGGATTGCCGTCGATATCGGTGACCTCGACCCGATAGCCCGGCAGCGGCCGGCCCATCGAACCGACCTTGACTGACTGTCCCGGCGAATTGCCGGCGAGCGCGGTGGTTTCGGTCTGGCCATAGCCGTCGCGGATGGTCAGGCCCCAGGCCGCCCGCACCTGGTCGATCACTTCCGGATTGAGCGGTTCGCCGGCGCCGCAGACCTCGCGCAGGCTCACCTTGAAATCGGCAAGCCGCTCCTGGATGAACATGCGCCACACCGTCGGCGGCGCGCACAGCGTGGTGACGGCGCAGCGAACGACGGTCGCAAGCAGCCCCTTGGCGTCGAAGCGCGGCTGGTTGACGACGAACACAGCCGCGCCTGCGTTCCAGGGCGCGAAGAAGCAGCTCCAGGCATGCTTGGCCCAGCCGGGCGAGGAAATGTTCAGATGGATGTCGCCGGGCTTGAGGCCCAGCCAGAACATCGTCGACAGCGCGCCGACCGGATAGCTGCGCTGGCTGTGCCGCACCAGTTTTGGCTTCGCCGTGGTGCCCGAGGTGAAATAGAGGAGCATCGGATCATCTGCCCCGGTCGGACCATCCGGCACGAATGCCTCCGAGGCGCCGCTGGCCTGTTCGAACGGCAGCCATCCCTCATGCGCTGACGTCGCGCCGACGACGATCCGGGCGAGATTGTCGCTTTTCAGCTTGGCAAATTTCGCGACCTGATCCTGCGCGGCCACCACCAGCTTGGCACGGCCACGATCGAGCCGGTCTTGCAGTTCGTCTGCGGTCAAGAGCGTGGTCGCCGGGATCACCACGACGCCGAGCTTGATGGCGGCCAGCATCGTCTCCCAAAGCGGCACGACATTGCCGAGCAGCAGCAGAAGGTGGTCGCCGCGCTCGATCCCTTGCGCGCGCAAGAAGTTTGCGACCTGGTTGGAGCGGCGCGACAGCTCGGCGAACGAGAGCCTGGTTTCCTTCCCCTGATCGACGATCCACAGCGCCGGACGGTCGCGGCTTTCGACATCTGTTGCGAGTTCGGCGTCGAACCAGTCCAGCGCCCAGTTGAACGGCACGGGATCAGGCCAGCGAAAACCCTTCACCGCGGCGTCGTAGTCGGTGCGATGTTCGAGAAGAAAGGCGCGCGCGTCCTGGAAGCTTGTCATCGATGTTCAGCTTTTCCCCGCAAGTGCACGAACGTGCTGGATAATCCCGGAAAAGTCCACCCCGCCATGTCCGTCAGCATCGAACGCCCGATAGATTTCCTGGGCATGCTGGCCAAGCGGCGTCGCCGCGCCCGCCGCTTTCGCCGCGTCCTGCGCCAGCGTCAGATCCTTCACCATCAGGGCCGATGCGAAGCCGGGCTTGTAGTCGTTGTTGGCCGGCGAGGTCGGCACCGGGCCGGGCACCGGGCAGTAGGATGTCAGCGACCAGCACTGGCCCGACGAGGTCGAGGCGACGTCGAACAGCGCCTGGTGCGACAGGCCGAGCTTTTCGGCGAGCGCGAAAGCCTCGCTGACCGCGATCATCGAAATGCCCAAAATCATGTTGTTGCAGATCTTGGCCGCCTGCCCCGCGCCGGCGCCGCCGCAATGCACGATCCGCTTGCCCATCGTCTCCAGCACGGGCTTTGCCGCCGCGAATGACGTCTCATCGCCGCCGCACATGAAAGTCAGCGTCGCGGCCTTGGCGCCGCCGGTGCCGCCCGAGACCGGCGCATCGACCGAGGCCATGCCGTGCTTTGCCGCCAGCGCATGCGCCTGCTTGGCGCTTTCGACGTCGATGGTCGAGCAATCGATGATCAGGGCGCCCGTCGCCATCGCGCCCACCACCTCGTTCCAGACCGCCAGCACGTGCTTGCCGGCCGGCAGCATGGTGACGACGACCTCGGCCCCCGTCACGGCGGCGGCGGCGCTGGCAGCAAGGTCGGCGCCATCCGACTTCGCCTGATTGCGCGAGGCTTCGACGAGATCGAACGCAACCACCGCCTGGCCTGCCTTGACCAGATTGGCCGCCATCGGTCCGCCCATGTTGCCAAGGCCGATGAATGCGATTTTTGTCATGTCCGTCTCCTCGGCCTTACCGTTCTATCTGTTCAACCGAATACGAGTTCATCGGCGCCGATCTCGGCAAAATAGGGCGCGATCATCGCCTCGCTCACATCGGCGATAGCTGGCGGCGACCATTTTGGGCTACGGTCCTTGTCGATGACGGCCGCCCGCACGCCCTCGCGAAAATCGTCGCTCCGAAACACCTCCAGCGCAGCACGATATTCCCGCACCAGACACTCTTGCAGCGAGCGCGCGTGCCGCGCCATCCGCAGCAGTTTTAGCGTCACCACCATGCCGCGCGGCGATTTCTCGCCCAGCGTCTTGAGCGTCGCTTGCGCAGGCTCCGAGCCTTCGCGCTGCAGGGCCGCGATGATGTCGGACATCCGATCATAGGCGAACCAGCGGTCGAGCTCTGCCTGCCGGGCCGCCACCGGTCCTGACGTCTCGCCGGTCGCAAAGCCGTCGATGAGCGTCTTGACGTCGGCAGCAGACGCTCCCGGATCAACCCGGGTCAACGCCTCGCGCAACTCCGGCAGTTTTGCAGAGGGCACCACAGCGTCGGCAAACCCGGCATGAACGGCATCGGGGCCGTTCATGGTCTGGCCGGTCAGCCCAAAATAGGTCCCGATCTCGCCGGGCGCGCGCGCCAGCAGAAAGGTGCCGCCGACATCCGGGAAGAAGCCGAGGCCGACCTCGGGCATCGCGAGCCGGGTCCTGTCGGTGACGACGCGATGGCTCGAATGCGCCGACAGGCCGACGCCGCCGCCCATCACGATGCCGTCCATGAACGACACATAGGGTTTTGGAAATTTGGCGATGCGGGCGTTGAGGATGTATTCCTCCCGCCACAGGATTTTTCCGAGATCGCCGCCGACCTTCGAGCTCTCATAGAGCGCGCGAATGTCGCCGCCGGCGCACAGGCCGCGCTCGCCGGCGCCTTCGAGCAGGATCAGGCTGACCGCCGTATCCTGTTCGAACGCATCGAGCGCCTTCTCGATGTCGCGAAACATCTCCAGCGTCACGGCATTGATGGCCTTCGGCCGGTTGAGGCGGATAATCCCGGCGCTGCCCTCGCGCCGCGCGATCAGGTCGGGCTCAGCCACAGCGGACGTCGCGGTCATCGCGCGCCCTCGATCAGCTTGCGCGCCACGATCAGCCGCATGATCTCGTTGGTCCCTTCCAGGATCTGATGCACGCGCAGATCGCGCACGATTTTTTCGATGCCGTATTCGCTCAAGTAGCCGTAGCCGCCATGCAGCTGCAGCGCCTGGTTGGCGACCTCGAAGCCGACATCGGTGGCAAAACGTTTTGCCATCGCGCACAGTTTTGTGGCATCGCCATCCTTGCGGTCGAGCGCTGCCGCCGCGCGCCAGACAAAAGTCCGCGCAGCCTCCAGCTCGATCGCCATGTCGGCGAGACGGAATTGCAGCGCCTGGAATTCATCGAGCCGTTTGCCAAATGCCTTGCGCTCCTTCATGTAGGCAAGCGCCTTGTCGAGCGCGCATTGCGCGCCGCCCAGCGAACAGGCGGCGATGTTGATGCGCCCGCCGTCGAGCCCGGCCATCGCGATCTTGAAACCGATGCCCTCCTCGCCGAGGCGATTTGCGACCGGTACCCGCGCGTTCTCGAAGATCACGGCGCGGGTCGGCTGCGCGTTCCAGCCCATCTTGCGCTCATTGGCGCCGAGCGAAAGCCCGGGCGTGTTGCCCTCGACCACCAGCGTCGAGATGCCGCCGGGCCCCTCAGTGCCGGTGCGCACCATCACAACGTAGAGATCGCCGGCCCCCGCCCCGGAGATGAACTGTTTTTGGCCGTTCAGCACATAATGGTCGCCGTCGCGCACCGCGCGCGTGCGCAAGCTTGCGGCGTCCGAACCCGAGCCGGGCTCGGTCAGGCAGTAGCTCGCGATCAGCTCCATCGTGCACAGCCTTGGCAGCCATTTTTGGCGCTGGGTGTCGCTGCCGAAGGCATCGATCATCCAGCTCGCCATGTTGTGGATGGAGATGAATGCCGACACGGTCGGACAGCCCTGAGCCAGCGCCTCAAAGATCAGCGCTGCATCGAGCCGGCTCAAGCCAGAGCCGCCGACATCATCGCGGATATAGATGCCGCCCATGCCGAGACGCGCGGCCTCGCGCATCACGTCGACCGGAAAATGCTTCTCCTCGTCCCAGCGGATCGCGTGCGGCGCGATCTTGTCAGCGGCAAAGTCGCGCGCCATCTCGCGGAGCGCGACCTGGTCCTCGTTGAGATCGAACTGCATGCGTTGCCTGCGTGCTGCGCTAATTCGTCATTGCGAGGCGCACTTGCGCCGAAGCAATCCAGACCATCACCGCGGAAGGATTTCTGGATTGCTTCGCTGCGCTCGCAATGACGGTTACTTCATCGTCGGGATCGAGAACTCCGCGCCTTCCTTGACGCCGGACGGCCAGCGCGAGGTCACCGTCTTGGTCTTGGTGTAGAAGCGGATCGAGTCCGGCCCGTGCTGGTTGAGGTCGCCGAAGCCGGATTTCTTCCAGCCGCCAAAGGTGTAATAGGCAATCGGCACCGGGATCGGCACGTTGATGCCGACCATGCCGACATTCACTTTTGCGGCAAAGTCGCGCGCGGCGTCGCCGTCGCGGGTGAAGATGGCGACGCCGTTGCCGTAGTCGTGATCCGAGGGCAGCGCCAGCGCCTCGTTGTAGTCATGCGCGCGCACCACCGACAGAACGGGCCCAAAGATCTCTTCCTTGTAGATCCGCATGTCCTTGGTGACATGGTCGAACAGGCAGCCACCCATGTAGAAGCCGTTTTCATAGCCCTGCATCTTGAAGGCGCGTCCGTCGACCGCGAGCGTCGCGCCTTCCTTGATGCCGATGTCGACATAGTTCTTGACCCGCTCGACGGCCTCGCGCGTCACCAGCGGGCCATAATCGGCCGACGGATCGATCGAGGTGCCGATCTTCAAGGATTCCACGCGCGGGATCAGCTTTTCCATCAGCCGGTCGCCGGTGGTCTTGCCGACGGGAACTGCGACCGACACCGCCATGCAGCGCTCGCCGGCCGAGCCGTAGCCGGCGCCGATCAGCGCGTCGACGGCCTGGTCCATGTCGGCGTCCGGCATCACGATGGCGTGGTTCTTGGCGCCGCCAAAGCACTGGCAGCGCTTGCCGTGCGCCGCGGCGCGCTCATAGATGTACTGCGCGATCGGCGAGGAGCCGACGAAACCGACCGCCTTGATGTCGGGATCGTCGAGGATGGCGTCCACCGCTTCCTTGTCGCCGTTGACGACGTTCAAGATACCCGGCGGCAGGCCGGCCTCGATCATCAGCTCGCCAAGCCGCATCGGCACGCCGGGATCGCGCTCCGACGGTTTTAAGATGAACGCATTGCCGCAGGCGATCGCGGGGGCGAATTTCCACATTGGGATCATTGCCGGGAAATTGAACGGCGTGATGCCGGCGACGACGCCGAGCGGCTGGCGCAGCGAATAGATGTCGATGCCGGGGCCCGCCCCTTCGGTGTATTCGCCCTTCATCAGATGCGGAATGCCGCAGGCGAATTCAACCACTTCCAGGCCGCGCTGGATGTCGCCCTTGGCGTCCGGAATGGTCTTGCCGTGCTCGCGCGCCAAAAGTTCGGCGAGCTTGTCGTAGTCGCGCTGCACCAGCTCCAGGAACTTCATCATCACGCGGGCGCGGCGCTGCGGATTGGTTGCGGCCCACTCCGGCTGCGCGGCGCGGGCGTTCTCGACCGCGGCCCGCACCTCAGCCTTGGAAGCCAGCGCCACCTTGGCCTGCACGTCCCCCGTCATCGGTTCGAAAACGTCAGCGGTCCGGCCGGAGCTGCCCTTGACCTCGCGGCCGCCGATGAAATGTCCGATTGAGCGCATGGGTTTCCTCCGAGACTGCACGAATGCCGATTTTCCTCGGCATCTTGCAGGCTTTGCGGCATTTGGAAAGGGCGCAGGCGCGCACCGGTTTTGCGAAAATCGCGGGCTTGATAGCAACGAAATACCGCATTCGACCAAAGGCTTAAGGCCCTGGTCTTGAAGCCCTGACTTATTGCCGGGCGGCGGCGCTCTTGCCCGCAAGCTTTTTCCTCGCAGGTCGTTTGGCCGGCGCAGCCTGGCCGAGCGCGGCTTCACGCCCGGCTGCGAGAATCTCGTCCGACAGCTCGCCAGTCCCCGCAATCCGCGCGAGCAGCAGCGTGCCGGCCATCGTCGCGAGCATGGCCATGGCCTGCTTGCGCGCCGTCTTGCGCGGAACGTCGCCCATCTGCTCGGCCATCATGTCGAGCATCTGGTCGAGTTTCGTGGCGAAGGCCTTGCGGGTCTTCGGGCTCTCCCGGACGATCTCCGCCCCCAGCACCGGCACCGCGCAGCCATGGCCGGGATCGTCGCGATGGACCGCCGTCAGATAGGAGTCGATGATCGTCGCCAGCCGCTTGTCCGGCGGCGTCTGCGCCGCGATCTGCCGCCAGCGGTCGGTCGAGCGATCCATCGCATAGGCAAAGGCCTCGATGACCAGGGCTTCCCGGGAATCAAAATGCGCATAGAAACCGCCATGGGTGAGCCCGGCCTCCTTCATGAGGTCGGCAACCCCGACGCCGTGCGCGCCCTTTTCCCTGAGCAGGACCGCGGCCTTCTTCACGATCCGTGTATGGGTCTCCTGCTTGTGTTCCTTGGAATAGCGCATGGACAACCTATGGAATGTTTGTGGTCATATAATAACCGCCTTGCCAGGAAAAGGCTGCATCTATTTTCGTGCGCGAATAGCCGCGGCCCGGGTCTTGACAGGCGCCCCTCGGTGTCCGGAAGTGGGCTCTCCTGCCCGGAACAGCGCCGAGAAACCGCCCCATGGACATGCTCAATCCGCATTGCGGCATCGACCGCGACGACCGCAATGTCGTCCGCCTCACCATCTGCAATGCCGGCTCGCTCAACATTCTGGGATCCGATGCCATCGAGGCGGTTCGGGCCGGCCTGCAGCAGCTCGCGGCCGATAGCAGCATTCGCGTGCTGGTGCTGGCCGGCCAGAGCGACAAGAGCCTGATCGGCGGCGCCGACATCAAGGAGATGGCAACGCTGGACCAGCCCTCCGCGGAAGCCTTCATCACACGCCTTCGCGACCTCTGCGAGGCCGTGCGCGCCTTTCCGGCCCCGGTCATCGCGCGCCTGCCGGGCTGGTGCCTCGGCGGCGGGCTCGAGGTGGCAGCCGCCTGCGATCTCCGCATCGCCGCCCACGATGCCAAATTCGGCATGCCCGAGGTGCGGGTCGGCATTCCCTCTGTCATTCACGCGGCGCTGCTGCCGCGCCTGATCGGCTGGGGCCGCGCCCGCTGGCTGCTCATGACGGCGGAAACCATCGACGCCCCGACCGCACTCGCCTGGGGGCTGGTCGACGTCGTCGCGCCCGAAGGCGGCCTCGATGCCGCCGTGGAGCGCACGGTCGCGGCGCTGCTCGCCTGCGGCCCCGAGGCCCTGCGTGCGCAAAAGGACCTGCTGCGGCAATGGGAGGAGCTGCCGCTGAAGCAATCGGTCGATCTCAGCATCAAGGCGTTCGGCGCGTCGTTTCTCACCGACGAGCCGACGCGGCTGATGCGGGGCTTCATCGAGCGCAAGCGCTAGCGCAGCGCGTTCGCCCGGGCCGGCCACGACATTGGCGTGAGCTGCCTCAGGCGGCCTTCACGTCATTGAGAAAGACCGACACCTTCGCTTGAAGGGATGTGGACCAGGTCGACAGGTCCGCCGCCGCGCGTTGAACGCGAGTTGCGGTATCACCGGACTGCCCCGCCATCCTGGTCACATGTCCCATCGTGCTCGACAGCCGCCGCGTGTCGTCGGACGCCTGGGTTACATTGTTGCGGATCTCAATCGTCGACTTCCGCTGTTGCTCCATCGCGGATGCGATCTCCTGCGAGATATCGTTCAGTTCCTTGATCGTGCCCCCGATGGAGCCGATGGCCGTTGCGGTCTCGCCTGAAACATTCTGCACGGCTGAGATGTGAGTCTTGATTTCATCGGTCGCCCGGGCCGTCTGCGAAGCGAGCTCCTTGACCTCCGAGGCGACCACCGCAAAGCCCTTGCCGAGTTCGCCCGCGCGGGCAGCCTCAATCGTCGCATTCAATGCGAGGAGATTTGTCTGGGCGGCGATGGCCTGGATCAGCGCGATGATCTCACCGATCTTGCTCGTGGCCAAGGTAAGCCCAGCAACCGCGCCTCGGGTGTGATCGACCTCCCCGGCCGCCCGATCGGCAATCGCCTTGGCCTGGCTCACCTGGGCGTTGATGGCGGCAATGCTCGTCGTCATTCTTTCCACCGCGCCCTGGACGCCCTGTATGCTCTCGCTCATCCGCTCTGCCGCGTGGGCGGCCGATTGCGCCTCATTCGCGGACCCCTTTGCTGCCGTGGCCATCTCTTCCGATGTCGAGTTCAATTGCAGCGCAGCCGACCCAAAGCTTTCGAGAACATCACTCGACTGAGTATCGAAGGCCGCGACGAGAGCGCTGATGGTGATCGCTCGCTCGTTCTTCTTCTGCTGCTCGCTCGCCTGAACCTCGGCAAGCCTGATCGAACTGATCAACCCGGCCTTGAAGACTTCGACGGCGCGCGCCATCGCGCCAATTTCATCCTGGCGTTCGATGCTCGGCACCTCTGCATCCAATTGCTTGCTGCTCAACCTCGACATGGTGACAGTCAAACGACGGATCGGCGAGGCGGTCGTGTGAACGGTGATGAAGCCGGCGATAAAGGCCAGAACGATCGATACGACCATCGCGATGATCACACCGTTTCGGGCCCATTGGACCGTGTCGGAGAGAAGCAAATAGGCATCGTCGCCGGCTTTCGTATTGATCGATACCATTCTGGTCAGAAGAATATTGAGAGCGTCGAAAACCGATCTGTTCTCTCCGATATAGGTTTCGTGCGCCGATCGGGAGTCGCCTGCCCTGGCGAGACTCAGCACCGCGGCATTGGTTCTGAGAAACTCCGGCCAAAGACGATCGAACTCCTCGACCGCCTTCCGCTCGTCCTCGCTGCTCGGACGATATCGACTGCGGGCATTCGCAGTCATACCCGCATATTTCTCCATCAGCGTTTCGCGATACTCGGCGTCCTTCGTCGTGACGCTGAGAAGCCGGTTGGCCTCCTCGCGTCTGACATTGACCAGGGAATTGAGCATTTCACTGCTCTGGACCAGGGAAGGCATGGCAAATTTGCCGAGGTTGGTCGAAGCGCCGTCGATGGTCGATATCTCGATCAGAGCAAACGCGCCGAGAGCGATCGTGACCACCAGCACCATTCCGAACGTCAGGATCGTTCGGACAAAGAGAGAGACGTTCGTAAGGCGTTCCATGTTGGCTCCGGCCGGTATCATGGAACTATATGTGAGCGCTTGCTTAAGCATTGGCTAACCCCGCCGCATCCCGCGGAAAAATAGCGATGGCGAAGAAGATCGCGGTCCGTCGTGGCGAGGGTCTGCCCCATCGGGATACACGTCATGGTAGAAGCGCCGTTCTTTACCGTATGACGCTTGCATTTTCACGGTTGGCCCGGCCGCCGAACAGGCGCCGCCACGACCGCCGGTTCGGTATTGTCGGGCGCAGACAGGTTCAGCTCACTTGCCCCGCAATTGCTCCTGATGCGCGTTCGCCAGGTCCCGCATGCTGTTGAAGCGGAAGTCGACATGGGGCATCTGGCCCGGATTCATCGTCGCTCCAAACCCCTGCTCGGCGTGCCGCCGATGGATCCGGCACGACTTCAGGCCATGATCGTTCGCCGGCTTGTGATCGTGAAACATGCTTTCGGCGGTGTGAAGGATCCTGTCCTTCTTCACGCCCAGGCCTTCCAGCTTCTCGATCATGTACTCGAAATTGCGGGGCGATGGCTTGTACGACCCGATGTCTTCCGCGGTGTAGATCGCATCGAACTCCACCTGCAGCCGGCGATTGCTGGCCTGGAACGTCTCGTTATCCACATTGGAAAGGATGACGAGCTTGAAATGCTTCTTCAGGTACTGCAGCGCGCCGGGCGTGTCGTCGAACGCCGGCCAGTTTCCGACGGACCGGCCATATGCGACGCAATCCTCGTGGCTGGCATGGACGCCCCACTCCTCGGCGAGACGCTTGTAGACGATCGCCAGCAAGTCGCGATATCGCGTCGCCGGCGTGTAGCGCTGCTGGCTGGCTTCGTGACGAGCATGCGCCTCGAGAATCTGGTCGCGGCTGACCGGCCGCTGCGCGCGGTCGGTGAGGCCTTTGAGGGCCTCGACCATCCCGCTCTCCCAGTCGATCAGAGTGCCATAGCAATCGAAGGTGAGTGCAGCGAAATCCGTGAGCAACATCTGTTCGTCTCCTTGCTTGTTGGCTGCAGCCTATGCATGACAGGCCGCATGGTCGCAGCATTTCTGTGGTTCAACCGCCAAAGTCGGCCGTGTCTGCGCATTCCGCTGGCACGATCTGCCGTCGGGCCGCTTGAGCGTGCAGCCGCATCCAGGGTGGGGAGCCGCTGCGGACGGTGAGTGCGGCCGCAAAATCACATGCGAGCACCCTGCCCGCAATGCCCGGGGCGATCATCGCCCCGCGCCGATCTTGAGGGCGCCCACGAGGGCGCCCCTACAAACCCGCGTAAGGGTGACCCTCGTGGTCGCCCTTCCGACGTGGTGTGCAGGTGATTCGCCTCGGACGAACCGGGAGATCGCGCGATTGGCCTGTTATGCTCCTCCAGCGGGTCAACATCCGGTGCCCGAAAAACCGAAATTCGCGAGGCGATTCAACGCCAGGTCTGTTGAATCCACTGTCCGGCCCTTTCGCGAAAAAAATTTTGCTTCCGTTTTACAGAAACGCGTGTATTCTCCCCGGATCCCGCCTCGATGAAGAGGGGCGCATCGCGATCGTCACGACACGTGAGGCGGGACTGCGGTGGACGCTTTGGCGACGCGCGCGTATTTTCGTGCGGACGAACGACGCTGAGGCGGACGGCAAAGTCGTGTGGTCCTGGTCTCCCGACGCTGAGGCCAAGCTCGCTGGCGTGACGAACGCTGCGGGCGATGGGAGCAAGAAAGCCCGGTTCCCAGGGAGAGCGCGATATAAGCCGTAAAACCATCGCGCAGGGAATGCCGGATTGTTCCGGCTGAACCTGTGGTAACTGCCGCCAGCTTTTTCTTTTGCTGGCGGGCCATGGGTGCGGCCAGCATCCGGCATTCCCTGCGCCCTCTTCAATTGCAGAGGGTGACGTCTGGCAAAGCTCGGGCATTTTGTGCCGCGAGAACGCGAACGCATACTTGGCGACTGTACCGCGGCATGGCGCCTCGCAAATGGCAGCCCCCAATCGTTCATGCGAGCAGGACATTTTTTCACCCGGGCCAGCCATTGCAAATTTTGCGGCGCATCATATGATCGACGTCATGCAAAGCCGACTTTCGAGGGAGTGTTGCCATGGCCGCCGCGTCCGATCCCGTCGTCATCGTCTCCGCCGCCCGCACGCCGCTCGGCCGTTTCATGGGCGAGTTGTCGCCGCTAGCAGCCCACAAGCTCGGCGCCCACGTGATCGGCGCAGCTTTGCAGCGGGCGAAACTCGCGCCGGAAAAGGTCGACGAGGTTTTCATGGGCTGCGTGCTGCCGGCCGGACAGGGCCAGGCGCCGGCACGCCAGGCCGCACGCGGCGCAGGACTGCCCGATGCGACCGGCGCCACTACGGTCAACAAGGTCTGCGGCTCCGGCATGAAGGCGACCATGCTCGGCCACGACATCATCCGCGCCGGCTCGGCCGACCTCATCGTGTCCGGCGGCATGGAGAGCATGAGCAATGCGCCCTATCTGCTCGCAAAGGCCCGCGGTGGCTATCGTGCCGGCCACGACCGGATCATCGATCACATGATGATGGATGGGCTGGAGGATGCCTATGAGAGCGGCCGCTCGATGGGCGATTTCGGCGAGGCCACCGCCGAGGCCTATCAGTTCACCCGCAAGGACCAGGACGCCTTTGCGATCGAGACACTGACGCGCGCCCGCAAGGCGGTGCAGAGCGGCGCGTTCAAGGCCGAGATCGCGCCAATCACGCTCAGCGAAAAGGCCGGTCCGCGTGTCATCGCCGACGACGAACATCCGCTAAAAGTCGATCCCGCAAAGATCCCGGCCCTGAAGCCGGCGTTTCGTGCGAGCGGCACCATCACGCCGGCCGCCTCGTCGGCCAACGCCGACGGCGCCGCGGCGCTGGTGCTCGCCGCGCGCTCACGCGCGGAGCGCGACGGCCTGCCGGTGCTGGCCGAGATCAAGGGCCACGCCACCCATAGCCAGGAGCCGCAATGGTTCACCACGGCGCCGATCCCCGCGATCCGCAAGCTGTTGGACAAGGTCGGCTGGAGCATCAGTGACGTTGACCTGTTCGAGATCAACGAGGCATTTGCGGTGGTTGCCATGGCCGCGCAAAAGGATCTCGGCATCGAGAGGGACAGCCTCAACATCAACGGCGGCGCCTGCGCGCTCGGCCACCCAATCGGCGCGACGGGCGCCCGGCTGATCGTCACGCTGCTGCATGCGCTCGAGGCGAAAGACTTGAGGCGCGGTGTCGCCGCGCTCTGCATCGGCGGCGGCGAAGCCACCGCGATCGCCGTGGAGCGGATCAAGCACTAATGCGCGATGATGCTTGGCTAGGACAAATTCACCCGCGAAGACGGTGTGCTCCCCTCCCCCTTGCGGGAAGGGGTTGGGGGTGGGGGTCCCCGGATTCCGTTCGTCGTGTGGCACCCCCCTCCCCAACTAAGGGGGGAGGGAGCGCAATTCCGGTGCGGCTTCAGTCGAACGTCATCTCACCTTCTTCCTTCCCGCATGTCCTGAAATGAGGGAAGTTAGGCCTTTCGGCCAGACGGCCATCGCGCCAGGATATCCTGCCCAAATCCCCCGCACCAAAATCAACCACAGCAACGCAACCGAGGCTCAATGATCTCCAACTGGCTTTCGGCCACCCTCGCCCGCCGCAATATCCACTACGGCTGGGTGATGGTCGGCGTGACTTTTCTGAGCGCGCTCATCTCGGCAGGCACCGTCGGCGCGCCCGGCGTGTTCATCGTGCCGCTGCAGCAGGAGTTCGGCTGGACCACCGCCGAAATCTCCTCCGCGCTCTCGATCCGCTTCGTGCTGTTCGGGCTGATGGCCCCCTTCGCGGCTGCGCTGCTCAACCGCTATGGCCTCCGCAACGTCGCACTCTCGGCGCAACTGATCGTGGTCTCGGCCCTGCTCGCTTCGCTGGGGATGACCAAGGTCTGGCACCTGATGCTGCTCTGGGGCGTCGTGATCGGCATCGGCACCGGCATGACCGCGCTGGTGCTCGGCGCAACCATCGCCACGCGCTGGTTCGTGGCGAGGCGCGGGCTCGTGGTCGGCATCATGACCGCGAGCGTCGCGACCGGGCAATTGGTGTTTTTGCCGCTGCTGGCCAGCCTGACGGACCGCTTCGGCTGGCGCGTTGCGCTCGGCCTGGTTTGCGTGATGCTGTGCGTGTCTGCGCTGCTGGTCCTGTTGATGATGCGCGACCGGCCGAGCGACCTCGGTCTCAGGCCATTCGGCGACACCGGCACCGAGCCGCTCCCCGCGCCGCCAAAGACCACCACGCCGATCATGGCGGCAGCGCTGGGCACGCTGCGCGATGCTTCGGGATCGAAGGTTTTCTGGGTGCTGTTTGCGACCTTCTTCGTCTGCGGCGCTTCGACCAACGGCCTGGTCCAGGTTCATCTGATTCCGATGTGCGCGGATTACGGCATTCCCCAGGTGCAGGCCGCGAGCCTGCTCGCCGCGATGGGCATTTTCGATTTCTTCGGCACCATCGTCTCCGGCTGGCTGTCCGACCGCTATGACAACCGCTGGCTGCTGTTCTGGTATTACGGCCTGCGCGGCCTGTCGCTGGTGTTCCTGCCGTTCTCCGATTTCACGTTCTACGGGCTGTCGCTGTTTGCGATGTTCTATGGGCTCGACTGGATCGCCACCGTGCCGCCGACGGTGCGCTTGACGGCGCAGAGTTTTGGGGCCGAGCGCGCCAACCTGGTGTTCGGCTGGATCTTTGCCGGCCACCAGCTCGGCGCCGGCACCGCGGCGTTCGGGGCCGGCCTGTCGCGCACGTTGCTTGCGACCTACCTGCCGGCGTTCTTCGTCGCCGGTGCGCTCTGCCTCGTGGCGGCCGCGCTGGTGCTGGCGATCTCGCGGCAGCCGAGGCCGGCGGCGATACCGGCTACGGCCTGATCGCCATGTTCGGCGCGAGGCCTGCCGTGCGCAGCGGCTCGGCGAGCCGCGCGAACTCGCAGAGCAGCGAGCGCGTCTTTCTGGGGTCGATGATCTCCTCGACCCAGAATTTCTCGGCCGAGCGGAACGGCGAGCGCAGCTTGTTGAGGCGATCCTCGATCTCCTTCAATTTTGCCGCGGGATCGGCGGCCGCGTCGATCTCGGCGCGGTACGCCGCCTCGATGCCGCCCTCCAGCGGCAGCGAGCCCCAATAGGCCGACGGCCAGGCGTAGCGGATGGAAAAACGATCGGCCGGCTGATGCACGACACCGGCGACCCCGAACGCGTTGCGCACGATCACCGTGCACCACGGCACCGTCGACTGGTTGACGGCCGCCATCGCGCGCACACCGTGGCGGATCGTGGCGGCCTTTTCCGCCTCCAGCCCGATCATGAAGCCCGGGCAATCCATCAGGTAGACGACCGGCAGGTGGAACGTCTCGGCAAAGTCGACCCAGCGCACCACCTTTTGGCACGCATCCGCGGTCCACGAGCCGCCATAGTGAAACGGATCGCTCGCGAGCACGAGCACCGCGCGGCCTTCGAGCCGCGCGAGGCCCACGATGAGCGGACGGCCGAAATTTTGCGCCACTTCGAAGAACGAGCCCTTGTCGACCACGGCCTCGATGATCGGGCGCATCTTGTAGACCTGGCGGCGGCTGCGCGGCACCGCCTTCATCAGCGGTTCGTCGCTGCGCTCCGGATCGTCATGGCTGGGCAGCGTCGGCGACAGTTCGTAGACCGAGGATGGCAGGTAGGACAGGAAGCGGCGCGCGCAAAGAAAGGCTTCCTCCTCGGTCTCGACGGCGTGATCGACCGCGCCGGCACGGGTCTGGATCTCGGCACCGCCGAGCTCCTGCTTCGACAGATCCTGGCCGAGCCGCTTGACGACCGGCGGACCTGCGACGAACATCGCCGAGCTAGTGGTCATGATCGAGTAATGGCTCGCGGCCAGCCGCGCCGCGCCAAGGCCTGCGACCGAGCCGAGGCCGAGCGCCACCACCGGCACCCGCGTCATGTTCTCGGTCGTGTAACGGTAGAGGCGATTGCCGCCGATGCCGCCGGGCAGATTGGCCGCGCCCCGGGTCTCGATCGTCTTGACCGAGCCGCCGCCGCCGGATCCCTCGATGATGCGGATGATCGGCAGGCGGAAATCATGCGCCATCTCTTCCGCCATCAACGGCTTTGCCGAAATCGAGGCGTCCGCCGAGCCGCCGCGCACGGTGAAATCGTCACCGACCACGACCACGGTGCGGCCGTCGATCCTGGCGCGGCCGAACACGCAGTTCGCCGGCGTCAGCTGGGTGAGCTCGCCCTGCTCGTCATATTCGCCGATCCCGGAGACGGCGCCGATTTCGTGGAAGCTTTTGGAATCGACAAGAGCATCGATGCGCTCGCGGACGGTGAGCCGGCCCTGGTCGCGCTGCCGCTTGACCTTCTCAACGCCTCCCATCTCGCACGCGAACGCTTCGCGCCGAGCGAGCTCGTCGAGTTCCAGCTTCCAATTCATTCGTACGCTCCGTCCCTACCGTCTCATGTATCGTTTCTTGGGCCTTGACATTCTTGGCTGCGACCGAAAGCGGCCTCCTCTCCATCCGGTGGTTGAACACATCAGCCTCGCCGGCATCGAGCAGGCTGCCGATGGCCCCCGCCAGCTCGATCATCGGGATCGCCGCGTCCTGGTGCAGCCGCGCCTCGTCGTACATCGCCGACAACAGCCCGATCGTGACCACGACAAAAGTCTGGTATTGCGGCGACCACAGCGGCACCGCGAGCCCATTGATATGCGGGCTCCACAGCCCGCAGGCGACCACATAGCCGCGTTCGCGCAAATGCACCCGGTTGTCCTCGAGGCGTGGCCGCAGCAGTTTTGCAGCGCTCGGGATCTCGCGTTCCATTTCGGCAAGCAGGGCATCGCCGACTTCGCGGGACAGCGCGGCGGTGTAGGCGTGGCCGGCGGCGGTGCTCGCCATCGCGATGCGGCTGCCGGTCGCCTCATGCAGGCCGAGCGCGTTCGCCGCGCGGCCATATTCGAGATAGACCAGATGAAAACGATCCGGGATGACGAACCCGACCGTGCCGGGAAGCTGCTCGGCGACGTCCTGCAGGCGCTGGCGGATCAGGTTGCGCAGCTGCAGGCCGCGCATCATCGAGGTGCTCATCGCGACCGCACTCGGACCGATGCGGTATTTCTGGTCCCGCGGCAGATAGACCAGCTGGCCCATCCGCGTCAGCGTGTGGGTCAGCCGCGACACCGTGGAACGCGGCAGCCCGCAGCGGTTGGAGATTTCCAGATTGCCTAGCCGCGCTTCGTGGCCCTCGAAGCATCTGAGCACGTCGAAGGCGCGCGAGACCACCTGAATGACGTCACCCTCACCGGCAAGATCGCCGGCAAGCATTCCGGCCCTGCTCAGCCGTTCCGAGCGTCTTCCCATTGCGCTCCCCTATTAATTTCGCTGTGCGGAACTAAATTCCACTTGATGTACAGGCTACCTCAGGCATTGTGCCGCCACAACAAAAAGCCGCCTTGAGGCGGCGATGGGAAGCGGAATGCCGGAAGTCAAGGTTGTGACGGAGGTCGCCGGGCGGATTTGCGCGCTGCCGGTCGACGTCGGAGGAGATGTCGGCGACGGCGACGACATTGCGTTCGTCGAGGCGATGAAGATGGAAATTCCGGTGGCCTCTCCCGCCGCGGGCAAGCTGACGTCGCTCCTGGTCAGGATCGACGACGTGGTGGCCGAAGGCCAGGTGCTGGCGATCGTCGCAACCTGATATCCTGCCGCTTTTCGCGGCAACGACAGCCCGTGCACCAGGCGCAGTCGGGTCTGCCTGGCCGCCGCCCATCGTGCTACATCGCGCGCTTCCCTCTGGCAGGAAGCACCTATGGACTTCAAGCATCCGGTCCGAAACCCGAACCGCTGGGCCGCCACTGAGCCGCCCTTGCTGCGTTTCCTGGCCAATTGCCACGCCGAGTTCTCCGCGGAGACCTCTGGCGCGGTGGCAAACTACATCCCCGAGCTCGGCAAGGCCGATCCCGACCATTTCGGCATCAGCCTCGCGACGCTGGACGGACATGTCTACGAAGTCGGCGATACAAACGTCCCCTTTACCGTCCAGTCGATGTCAAAACCGTTCGTGTTCGCGCTGGCGCTGGATACGCTCGGCGCCGCCAAGGTGGAAAGCGCGATCGGCGTCGAACCCTCGGGCGACCCCTTCAACTCGATCCGGCTGAATGCCGAGAACCATCCCTTCAATCCGATGGTCAATGCCGGCGCGATCGCCTGTTCCGGCCTGATCCGGCAAGCCCGGGGCGCCGATGCATTCGACAGCATCCGCAAGGCGCTCGGCCGCTTTGCGGGCCGCGAGCTGGACATGGACGAAGCGGTGTTCGCCTCGGAAAGCGCGACCGGCGACCGCAATCGCGCCATTGCCTATCTCTTGCGCAACTCCGACGTCATCAAGGACGACGTCGACGCGGTGCTGGAGATCTATTTCCGGCAGTGCTCGGTACTGGTCACCGCGCGCGACATCGCGGTCATGGCCGCAACGCTCGCCAATCGCGGCGTCAATCCGGTGACCGGCGAGCAGGTGATGTCGCCCTACGCGATCTCGCGCACGCTGTCCGTGATGACCTCGTCCGGCATGTACGACTTTGCCGGCGAATGGATCTACCGCGTCGGCATCCCCGCCAAGAGCGGCGTCGGCGGCGGCATTTTGGCCGCCCTGCCCGCACGCCTCGGCCTCGGCAGCTATTCGCCGCGGCTCGACAAGCACGGCAACAGCGTGCGCGGTATCAAGGTCTGCGAGGCGCTGTCGGCGCATTACGACCTGCACATGCTCGATCGCAGCGACGACGCGCGCAACAGCATCATCGCCGACTACGACATCGGCAACAGCCCTTCGCGCCGCAGCCGCAGGCCGAGCGAGCGGAAAATCCTCGCCGCGCATCACCGTGATGTGCGGGTGTTCGAGCTCGTGGGCACGCTGTCGTTCTCCAATGTCGATTATGTCTCGCGCCAGCTCGCCGCCAAGGTACGCCCGCAACTGGTGATCTTCGACCTGCGCCGCGTCGCCGCCATCACCCGCGCCGGTGCGCGCCTGCTGAGCGAAGAGATCCGCGAGCTTGCGGCTTTCCATGTCACGGTGATCCTGTCCGGCATCCGGCGCAGCTCGGAGGAATGGAACAGCATCGCCGCGTGGGGCGACGGCGTCTTCAACGTGCGCAATTTCTACCTGCTCGACACCGCGATCGAATGGGCCGAGGACCAGGTGGTGTATCGCTATGGCGGCGCGATCGATTTCCATGAGTCTACCGAACTGTCCGAACAACCGCTGCTGTCCGGGCTGAGCGATGACGAACTCACCGAGATGGTCGCGCTCGCGACCGTCCGCAGCTTTCCGGCGGGCGAAAAGATCATTCGCGCCGGCGATCCTGCAAGCTCCCTCTTCTTCCTCAGGAGCGGCGTGGTCCATGTCACGCTGCCCGACGGCATTCGCCTGGCAACGCTGACGGCGGGCATGGCGTTCGGGGAAATGGCGCTCTTGGAGCCGCGGCGCTCGGCCGATGTCACCGCCGACATGGCGGCGAGCGCCTGGGAAATCCGCTTGACTGAATTTGAGCGCTTTCGCGAACAGCATCCAAGGGCCGGCGAGCGCATCATGCGCAACCTCGCGCAGCTCCTGGCCGATCGCCTGATCGCCGCCAACGCCAAGGTCAACCTGTTGACGGCGGGCTAGATGAATACAGCGAGCGGCAAGCATCACGCATTCACAGGCTTCCTCGACGGCCACGCCGAACGCCTTCAGCCGCCGGCAGAAGCGGCCTTCGCCGCAGCCGACATCGAGCGCGTTCTTGAAATCCGCCGCGCACGACGCGATCATTCATCACGGGATCGAGCACGTGCTCGCGTCCCAATCACCGCGCTCGCCGGTGGAGTCGATCCGGGCCTGCGCCGATGTCTCCCAGCCGTCGTTCATGCGTGCCCCCAAGACCGAGATGAAAAAGGGCCGCTTTTACACGACCTCGTGTGACGGCTGCATGTCGATGTCAAAAGTTTCGAGAAATTTCGAGGTCATGATGTAGAAGCCGACTGCGAGCTGCAGCTCGACCAGCGCCGCCGGCGTCAGTTTTGTCGCGATCGCGCTGAAAGTTGCTTCGGTCGGGCGGCGCAGCTTGACGATCTCGTCGGTGAAGGCGAGCGCGGCGCGCTGCACCTCGCTAAAACAATCGGCCTGCCGCCAGTCGTCCAGCGCCTCGTTCTGCTGGTCGGTCACGCCGACATTTTTGCCGATGCGCTTGTGCGCGACCACCTCATACGGCGCCTCGCACAAAATACCGGTGCGGGTGATCGCGAGCTCGCGAATCACCGGATCGAGCTCGCCCTTGTGGCGAATCGCTCCGCCCAGCCTGCAATATTGTTCGAGATGGCTCGGTGAATGCGCCAGCATGCGAAAAATATTGGCGTTGCGGTTTTTGGCCAGGAGTTCGCGAGTCCGATCATTGGCCTTGCCGGGATCGCTGTAATCGATGCGAGCCATCGTTTCCTCCAAAATTGTTGTGTCGCGAGCGATAGATAGCGCGGCGCGACAAGAATACCGGCTGCCGGTAACGCCGCGTTTCGACCCGAACGTGCATATGAATTGAGATTTAGTCACGCCAAATTGACGCCGCATTACTGGTCGATGTTGGCGGGGTCAACAGATTCGCCGATTGAGGGGATGCGTACGGCGAGCGGTCGACGCGGGGGCGTTCCGAAGTAATTCCGAAAGCCGGCTTTGTGCGTGTTCGCACGCAACGATGAGTCGTGTCCAGATTCGGGGAGGAAACGGCATGAAGGAAGCCACCAAGAGGGCGACTTCGGAAGCGCTTGCGCATATGCTGGCGGTGACGGCAATGCTCGTCATCGCCAGCATCCTCTTTTATTCCCATCACTAAGATTCTCTTAACCATCTCCCGACTTTCCGACCTCCGCGGCCACTGCGGCACGCGGCCGGCGTATTTTTCTGCAAAGACGCGTCCGGCGCATCAGCCAGTCATCTTCTGACGAAATAGGGCACGATCCGTCCTGCGAGCGGCTCGAAACGAGCCACGACCTCATCGCCAATCGCGAGGTCCTTCTCGCCATGGGCCATCATGCGAAAGCCTTCGACCGCATCGACCAGCACGATGTTGTAGGGCAGATGCGCGCGCGTCTCCGCGGTCGCGGCGCGGCATACCAGCGTGGTGGCATACACCCTGCCCTCGCCGCTCGCGCGGTTCTCCGTCACATCGCCTCCACAGACCGCGCAGAACGCGCGAGGAAAATACTGCGCCGCTCCGCACGAACAGCAGGACTGATAAAGGATTGCCTCACGGGCGCTGGTCCAGTCGGCTCGCTCGCTCATCGCACCCGCTCCAGGAACATGCTGACATGGGAGGACAGCACCCCGCCGTCGCCATGCAGCAGCGCGATCGAGGCATCACGCACCTGGCGCGCGCCGGCGCGTCCCGTCATCTGCCGATGCGTTTCGGCCAGATGCGCCATGGCGCCGCCGACCCCGCAATGGCCGTAGCTCAACAGACCGCCATGGGTGTTGAGCGGCATCTCGCCATCCCTGCTGAAATGGCCGGCTCGCGCCAGCGCCGCCGCTTCGCCGCGCTTGGCTAGCCCAAGATCTTCCAGCAGCATGGCGAGCGTGATCGTAAAGCTGTCATAGACCGCTGCATAGCGGACGTCGGCGATGTCGAGCCCTGCGATGGCCTTCGCCCGCGCGACCGCGATTTGGGCGCCAAGCTCGCCGAGCGCCGGCGCTGCCGTGACGTGCTGATGGGTATGCGCCTGCGCACAGCCGCGCACATGTATCCTCGCCTCGCCCGTAGGCTCGCGGCTGATGACAAAAGCGGCGCCGCCATCCGAGACCGGGCAGCAATCCAGAAGTTTTAACGGCAGCGCCACGGGCTTGGAGGCCATCACATCGGCGACGGTGATCGGTTCGTGGAATTGCGCGCCGGGATGGGCCAGCGCATGCCTGCGCATCAGCACCGCGAGTTCAGCAAGGTCTTCTTCCGTCACGTCATGCTCGTGCATGTAGCGCGAGGCGACGAGGCCATAATAGGCGGGAATCGTCGGTCCGAGCGGCACCTCGTAGTCGGGATGGCCGACCTGAGCCAGCGCCTGGATCGCGGCATCGCGGCTCTGTCCGGTCAGGCGGTTCTCGCCCGATACCACCAACATGTGCCGCACCACGCCGGCATCCACCAGGTGATGCGCGAGCATCGCCATCGCAAGGGAGGTGGCGCCGCCGACCTGCACCGCATGCGCGTAGGACGGTTTCAGGCCAAAATGCTCGGCGAAAACGGTCGCCAGCATGATGTGCGGCGAGACGGTCGAATAACCGCAAAGAACGCCGTCGATCTCGCGCCGCACGAGCCCCGCATCGCTGAGCGCAAGCTCGGCCGCGCGGCTCATCAGGTCGAGCGAGGATGCGCCCTCATGCCTGCCGAACGATGTCAGGCCAACGCCCGTGATGAAGCTCATGGCGATGCAGTGATCTTCGAGTGGAATGTCATCGTTGTATCGTCGTCCGCGACAGCTAACGGCACCGCGCTGTGAAGATCAAGCACAAGCCCTCTGTGTGGTCATCGCGCGGCTTGACCGGGCGATCCAGTATCCCGGAGGCGCCAGTGCTCGAGCCGATGGGCCGCGGCGTACGGGATCACCCGCTCGCGGGTGATGACGACCGAGGGTAGGCCGCATTCCGAGAACGCTACTCTGCGTTCTCGCGGCGCGTTGCGTCCGAGGTTTGCATCAAGATTGTCCCTCCTTGAGAACAGAGGGCGCAGGGAAGGCCGGGAATCGACTGATTCCCATGGCCCCCGTGCAATAAGAAAGCACGGGGAAGGAACCACAGGTTCAGCCGAAACACCCGGCCTTCCCTGCGCGATGGCTTTACGCCTTATACGTGCTCTCCCCAGGAACCGGGCTCTTTTGCTCCTGTCGCCGCGCGATCATCTCGCGCAACTTGGCCTCAGCGTCGGGAGGCCAGGACCACACGATTTCGACGTCCGCATCAGCGCCGTTCGTCCGCACGACCAAAAATCGCGCGCGTCGCAGTTGCGGCCACCGCATCCCCGCCTCACGTTTCGTGACGATAGCGCATACGCCCTCTGCCTCGAGGCGGGATGTGCGGATCATGCTTCTGATTTGGGGTCGGCGTCAAGCTCGTTTCTGAAAATCCGCACAACTCTGTTGCGACACAATGGCACGACGGGCAATCTGCGCATGGCGCGCATGCGCAATCTGCCCGTCGTGCAAACTCGGCGCGTCCGCTAGGCGTCGGTGACGCGCCAGATGACATTGCCGACATCGTCCGCCACCAGCAGAGAGCCGTCCGGGCCGAGCGTGACGCCGACCGGCCGACCATAGGAGAAGCTCTCGTCGGGCGGGAGAAAGCCTGACAGGATGTCCCTGGCCGGGCCCGCCGGGCGCCCGTTCTCGAACGGCACGAACACGACCTTGTAGCCGGAGAGCGTGCTGCGGTTCCAGGAGCCGTGCTGCCCGATCGCCATGCCCTCCGGAAAGCCCGGAAGGGTGCCGGCCGGCATCCAGCAAAGCCCGAGCGAGGCGGTGTGGCCGCCCAGCGCATAATCGGGCGTGATGGCCTTGGCGACCGCCGCCGGATCCTGCGGAACCCGATCATCCACCGTCTTGCCCCAATAGCAGTAGGGCCAGCCGTAAAAGCCGCCGTCGCGGACCGAGGTCAGATAGTCCGGCGGCGTCTCGTCGCCGAGGCCATCGCGCTCGTTGACCACGGTCCACAGCTCGCCGGTCCGCGGCTCCCAGGCGAGCCCCACGGGATTGCGCAGGCCGCTCGCAAAGATGCGGCCCTTGCCGCTGGCAAGGTCGAGCTCGTAGACCGCCGCACGCCCCTCCTCGACCGCCATGCCCTCATCGGCGATGTTGCTCAGCGAACCGACCCCGGCATACAGCTTCTTGCCGTCGAGGCTCGGCAGCAG
>Ga0070709_10000349_pt1 | contig 28620 bp, 29 predicted proteins | sample LARL51metaG_FD_65449 | JGI IMG/M metagenome (GOLD analysis project Ga0070709, IMG submission 65449) | Corn, switchgrass and miscanthus rhizosphere microbial communities from Kellogg Biological Station, Michigan, USA - LAR L5-1 metaG | ecosystem: Host-associated > Plants > Roots > Rhizosphere ... | reverse complement strand
CGGGTTGAAGCCGCTGCCGGCCGGCCAGTTGATCGTGAACGTGCCGCTGAAGTTCTGCGCGCTCAGGTTGGCGTGGCCGGACATGACCGCGGTGATCGTGCCGGTGCCACCGATCGCGCCGCTGAAGATGTCGGAGCAGCCACTGGTCGTGCCGGTCAGGACGGCGTGGATGAGGGGCTTCTTGACCTTCACCATGCCGGGCGAGAAGGTGATCTTGCCGGAGACCCCGGTGCAGGTGTCGATCGCCACGTAGCCGTTGGGCGCGTGGCTGGCGGCGTGGGCGACGCCGCCCATGCCGAGCACACCGGCGAGGCCGACGCCGGCGACGGCGGTGGTCACCAGGGCGGTACGGGCGCGGCGGGCGGCGGGGCGCAGTGAAATGTTCATGACAAGTACTCCCGAGTTCGTATTTGCTGGTCAAATGCGTTCTTGCTGACACTCAAAGCGTGCCTGCGGCAGCCCCGTTGCCACATCCGTGCTCGCCACCCATCCACCACGTATCCGCCACGCATTCACCACGGATTGGCACGGACCGCCACCGGGGACATCCGTAGCGACCAGTGAAGGTCGCCCGTGGTTCACCGGCGCGGCACCGGTGAATTGGACAAGGGCGACAGGCCTGTTGGCCTGCCGCCCTCGCGGTTATGGGTGGTGCGTTCGATCAGGTATTTCGCCAGGTGGCGTTTGTTAAAGGGACAGTAAAGCGATTACGGGGTGGCGAGCATGCCGTCGGTGTTGCCGGCGGCGTCGGTGTAGAAGCCGACCAGGTCGCCGGCCGCGTTGATGCCGTTGACCACGGTGGAGCCAACACCGTTGGGGTCGTCGATCGACTGCCAGTGCGATGTCGGGCCCATCGGGTTGGTCAGCACGAACCCGTGCAGCACCCCGGCGCCGTCGAGGTAGGAGCCGGCGATCTGGTTCTTGGCGTTGATCCCGAAGGCCTGGGTGTCGGTGCCGCCGGGGAACTGGTAGGCGATCGTGGTGGTGCCGATCTTCAGCCAGGACGAGGTGTTCCCGGCGGCGTCGGTGGCAAAGCCGACGACGTCACCAACATTGTTGATCCCGGTCGCGACGGTGCTGACGCCGGGGACGTGGATCGGGGTGAACTTACCGGTGGCCTGGTGCAGTTCGTAGGCGTGGGAGTTGCCCTTGGCGTCGTTGTAGAACCCGACCGCGGTGCCGGCGTTGTTGATCCCCAGCAACTGGTTCACGCTGCCCTTGGTCTTGGGGGTGTTCGGGTCGTTGTAGGAGGCGAACACGCCGTTCCACTCCACGAACCCGTGGTTGGTGCCGCCCGCGGTGACCCAGAACCCGCTGGTGTTGCCCTTGTCGTCGATCCCGGTGACCTGGGTCTGCGCGGAGCCGGGGAAGTTCTCATTCACGTAGTTGCCCTGCCCGTAGGGCGGGTTGAGCTGGTAGCCCTTGTTCGGGTGCCCGGCGGCGCCGGAGCCGAAGTACCCGGCGATCACGTTGTGCACGTTGATGCCGAGCAGCTGGTTGAACGTCGGGTCCGCCTGGTCATCCAGGGTCGTGAACGTGTACGCCGTCGCCGCGCGGGCCTGGTGCGACGCGACCGGGGCGGCCTGTGCCACGCCCGTGAACAGGGCGAGCGCCCCGCTGCCGGCTACGGCAGCGGCCAGGGCACCGGCCATCAGATGCTTCCTCATGACTGTTACTCCTTGTTTGCAGGCTCAGATGGTGCCGATCGATCCGGCGCCACCGCGAACGGGGTGGATCTCGTTCGCGCCTGCAGCGTGTCCCGGGGACGCATACCGGAACATCCGTGACAAGCACGGGTACACCACTGATCGGGTACCGAATCACCACGGAACAGGTGCCGGTTGCGCGTGGTCGGGACGGCTCAGCGGATGGGCCTGCCATTGGCCGCCAGCGGGCCGTGCCAGGCGTTGCCCGGTCCTGCGGCATCGGGGAATTGCTGCGCCAGCGCCCGCTCGCACAGGTCTACGGGCGGCGCGAAGGCGACGCCTAGGCCGCTGAGGGCGTCGTCGGTGTGCACCAGGAGTTCGACGCAGGCGCGGCCCACGTAGTCGGCCGCCCTCGACGGGCCGGTGACGTGATAGGCCCGCACGCCGGGCGGCGTGACCGCGGCGACCGCCGCGAGTCCCATGGCCACCGGCACGAGGGAGTCGATGACCTCCTCGTTAGTCGCGTCCGGCCAGCGCGTCACGGACAGGCCGATGAAGTGCTCACACCGGCTGGCCAGGTACAGGGTGTACTTTGCGGTGGCGCCGATCATGTGCGTGATCGTCTGCTCGACGTCCCAGTCGAGCGTGCCAGCGCGGACCGACCAGTTCCGCCCGGCGACCGGCCGCAGCGCGGCCTCGGACGCCGCCGCCGCAACGACTACGTCATCCGGCGCCAGCATCAGGCCAGGTCGTGCCCACCGGCCTTCACCTCTTCGATGAAGTCCCGCCACCCTGCCGGTTCGATGGTCAGGAGCGGGCCGTGCGGGTCCTTGGAGTCCCGTACGGCGACCGTGCGGGGCAGGTCGCGCGCGACCTCGACGCAGTTTGCACCGCCGTTACCGCTGTAGCTCGACTTGAGCCACACGGGTGCCGACTTCTACGCAGTTGCCGCCGCCGTTGCCGCTGTAGCTGGACTTACGCCAGCGCCACTCTAGGATTTCCATTTCTCATCAGCCACTTTCACTATCAGGTCTCGTGAGGCATCACGCGGCAGCGCGTCCCCGCGCACCCGGTCGAAGGCTACTGCCGCCTTGCGCACCAGTGACCGCTTCTCCGTGGTCCGGTCCTCGACACCATCCATCTGCAGGGTCTCCGGCATGCCGTCGGCGGCGGCGATGCCGAATGCTCCGCTGAGCCCGGCGTTCGCCCCGTTGCTGGTCGGCACCACCTGCACCACGACGTAAGGCCGCCGCGATAGCTCCGTCACCTGGACAAGCGCATCATGCATTACCTGCGGTGAGCCGACGAGACGGTGCAGCACCGCCTCGTCCAGCACCACTACGAGATCGGGAGGGTCGGCCCGGTACAAGATGGCCTGCCGCTCAAGCCTGGCCGCCACCAGCGCATCTCGAACCAGGTCGGCACCGGGCCGTCCGCCCGCCGGGCCAGCCGGGCCAGCCGGCCGAACAGTTCTTCGTCCAGGCGGCATGCCTGGCACCAGGCGGCCAGCACGTCGTCGGTCGGCGGGCGCTCGCCCGTCTCGGCCTTGGCGACGACCGTGCGGTCGAAGCCCAGCTTGGCCGCTAAGGCGTCCTGGCTGCTGAAGCCGGCGGCCATCCGGGCGCGCCGCAGTTCGCCGCCGAGGAACGCGGCGGGGTTGGTTTCTGGGTCGCGCCTGCCATCGTGGCAGACCTCCGGGGCGGTTGTGGCGGATCGTGGCCTCTGCCCGCGCGACCTGGAGCCCCGCGAGCCGGACGCCGACGACGAATGCGGGCGCGGGCTGACCGTTGTCGCCGCCCTCAGCGACCGCTGGGGCTGGGAGCGCACCGGCCACCACCGCAAGGTCGTCTGGGCCGAGCCTGCGGGCGGGGTGCGGGGAACCTAGGCCAGTTGTGGGAGTGCGGGGTGGCCGAACAGGCCGGGCAGTCCCCCGGTATGCACGAAAACCGTGCGGTCCCGGGGTCCGATGCGGCCGTCGGCAACGCAGGCGACCAGCCCGGCCAGGGCCCGCGCCGTGTAGGTGGGATCGAGGAAGATGCCCTCGGTGCGCGCGGCAAGCCGCATCGCCGCGGCGGCATCCGGGGTCAGCGCCGCGTACCCGGCACCCACCTGGCCACGGTCGATCCGCAGGTCCGCCCGGCGGACCGCTACATCAGGCATGCCGTCGAGAAGCTCATCAAGCGTGACGCCCGGATCGGCGACGGCACCGGTGTCGATGCCGATGACCCGGCCGGCGCCGAGGCTGGCGACCAGCCCCGCCATGGTCGCGCCGGATCCGAACGCCACCACCACGTGGTCGATGCCGGGCAACTGGTCAAGCAGTTCGGCACCGCAGTCGGCGTACCCACGGGCGGAGAAGGAACTCGACCCGCCGAACGGGATCACAAACGGCACGCCGCCGTCCTCGCGTACCTGCTGGGCCTGGCGCTCCACCTCGTCGCGGAGCCGCTCCGGCGTGGCGCCGGGCAGCCAGGCCAGCCGGGCACCCGCCAGGTGGTCCAGCGCCAGGTTGCCCTGGGCCAGCGCGGGCCGCTCCCCGCCGAGGACGAGCACGGCACGCAGGCCGAGGCGCGCCGCAGCGGCGGCCGTCAGCCTTGCGTGGTTGCTCTGCGGCGCGCCGCTGGTGACCAGGGTTGTCGCACCCGCGGCGAGCGCCTGCGCGCAGGTGTACTGGAGCTTGCGGACCTTGTTCCCGCCGCCGCCGAGCCCGCTCAGGTCGTCGCGCTTGATCCACAAAGCGTCCGCCGCCAGCCCGGCCGCGGCCGCGAGACGGGGGGCCGGCTCGACCGGGGTGGGCCAGGTTCCCAGGCAGACCGGCGCGGGCTGCTGGTCCGCGGGCCGTGCGTTCTCGGGCACCGCTGGAGACTACCGGCGAACTGGTTTTCGGGCCAGGAGCGATGAATCGCGGCCACCGGGTCCGTCCCATGGGTGAGGCGGTACGAAGGTCACCCGCCCAGGCCGGGAGGTTCACATGGCGTATCCCGAGGTCGTAACGCGCGAGAAGTGGCTGGCAGCCAGGAAGCGGCTGCTCGCCACGGAAAAGGAACACACCCGCAGCCGTGACGCGCTGAACGCGGAGCGGCGGCGGCTGCCTATGGTCCGGATCGGCAAGGAGTACGCGTTCGAAGGCCCTGAGGGCAAGATCACGCTGCCCGGCCTGTTCGGGGATAGCAGCCAGCTCATCGTCCAGCACGTCATGTTCGACCCGGACTGGGACGCGGCCTGCCCGGGCTGCACGGCCAGCATCGACGAACTGGCCGACGGGGTGCTCACCCACCTGCGCTCCAGGGACACCGCCTTCGTGCTTGTCTCCCGCGCCCCGCTGGCCAAGCTGCAGAAGTACCAGGCCAGCAGGGGCTGGACGGCCCCCTGGTACTCCTCACACGGCAGCGACTTCAACTACGACTTCCAGGCCACCCTGGACAGGTCGAGACCGCAACTGGAGTACAACTTCCGGCCCGAGCCGGAGATCGTCAGCGGCGACACCACCACGGCAGAGGTGCCCGGCTTCAGCTGCTTCCTGCGCGACGGCGACGACATCTTCCACACCTACTCGACCTACGCGCGCGGCACCGACAGCCTCGGCGGCGCCTACTCGCTGCTTGACCTGACCGCGCTGGGCAGGCAGGAAGACTGGGAGGAACCCAGGGGACGGGCGCCCCGGCTGCACGGGCCGGACCCGACGTTCACCGACTGATGCCCCTGCACGGCAGGCCCGGGCCGGGCGGGCTAGCGTTGTGACCGTGACCGCAGCCCGGCCCGCACGGGCCGATGAGAACGAACTGGTGAAGCGGGCCAGCGAGGGTGACCAGGGCGCGTTCGGCGAGCTGGTCGAGCCCTACCGCGCCGAACTGCGGGCCCACTGCTACCGGATACTCGGCTCACTGCACGACGCCGAGGACGCACTCCAGGACGCGCTGCTGCGCGCCTGGCGGGGCCTGCCCCGGTTCGAGGGCCGCGGCTCGGTGCGGTCCTGGCTGTACACGATCGCGGGCAACGCCGCGCTTGACATCACCAGGCACCGGTCCCGGCGGGAACTGCCGGTCAGTTTCGGCCCGGCCGCTGGCACGGGCATCGAGGTGGAAGCGGCGGTGCAGGACCCGGTATGGCTGGAGCCCTACCCGGACCTGTGGCTGACCGGGGCCGCGGGGCCCTCGCCGGAGGCGCGTTACGAGCAGCGGGAGAGCGTGGAACTGGCGTTCCTGACCGCGCTGCAGCGGCTGCCGCCACGGCAGCGTGCCGTGCTCCTGCTCCGCGACGTGATCGGCTTCTCCGTGGCGGAGATATCCAGCCAGTTGGGCACGTCGGTGCCCGCGGTGAACAGCGCACTGCAGCGCGCCCGCGCCGCGGCAAACGGGAGCATGCCCGCCCGAACCCAGCAGTCGATATTGCGGGACCTCGGCGACCACCGGACCAGGGAGATCGTGCAGCAGTACACCGACGCCATGGAACGGGGCGACGCCGACACCCTCGTGAACATGCTCACCGAGGATGCGACCTGGTCCATGCCACCGCACCCGACCTGGTTCCAGGGCGTGGCGTCGATCCGCGACTGGCTGATCCGCGATCCGCTGGGGGTGCGCTGGAAGCACCTGCCCACCCGGGCGAACGGGCAGCTTGCGGTGGGCTGCTACATGTTCGACCGGGACAAGGGCGACTACACCGCGGGCGTGATCGACGTGCTGACCCTGGATGGCGACCGGATCGCCGCGGTCACCGGGTTCGTGACCTTCGACCGGGTGGACCTCCCGGGGGGCAGGCAGGTCACCGCCGCGGAGGTGTTCGCCCGCTTCGGGCTGCCCGCCCGGCTACCGTGAGTGGCCCGGCGGTGCCGTGGAGGGAGCGAGCGCATGGCCGCGGCAAGAGAGCATTCGGTGGACGTGCGGTGGCGTGACGTCGACGCCCTGGACCATGTCAACCATGCGGTGTTCCTGACCTACCTCGAGGAGGGCCGGGACGCGTTCTACACGCAACTGCTCGGCCGCGACCCCAGCTACGTGGTCGTCCACCTGGAGATTGACCTCCGCGCCGAGGTGCGCTACGCCGACCGGCGGGTGGCGGTGCGGATCGAGGCCGAGCGCCTGGGCACGACCAGCCTGACCACCCGCGAAACGATCACCACGCCATCGGGCGAACTGGCCGCCGAGGCCCGCGTCGTGACGGTCCGCTGGGACCCCGTGCTCCGCAAGCCGTCCCCGTTCACCGAGGCCGAGCGGGCCCGGATCGAGGCACCCGCGGCCGGTGGCGCCGGGGCGGCGGGTCAGACCGGACCGTAGAGAGTCAGGTCCAGCACGATCGCCATCATCACGGTCAGCGTCCGCGCCGACGGCGAGACCGCGGCGGTGAAGTCCACCCGGTAGTGGTCGGACGGAGTGAGCATCTCCTTGGTGAGCCCGGCCCAGGTCTTGCGCAGCCGGGCGAACTCCCGTTCGCCGTCGGTCACGGAGAAATGCTTGAGCGCCAGGTCACCGACCACCTTGCCGACGGTCTGGTCGTCGCCATCGAGCAGGGTGTAATGGCGGGTGGTGTGGGTCGCGCGGATCCGGCCGGCCAGTTCGCCGTCCGCGCCGTGCAGTTCGGTGATCCGTTCCCTCTTGTGCTTGACCAGGGTCAGTATCGGCTCGCTGGCGGCGGTGGTGACCTCGAGCACCCGTGCGTCGGGCATCGTTTTGCTGAGCAGCTTCAGCCTGGTGTGGGCCTCGGTTTCGGTGGCGATAGCCAGAAGCTGCCGCTGATCGTTGAAAACCTCATATCTCGCCCGATTGGGCAGCCACTTTCCCGGCTGCAGGATCCGCAGTACCTGGAAGTCAAACGGATCGTCCACAACGGTGAGTATGCAACACTCACGCCGCCAAAGCGATGGGGTTGACGGCCACTTTCACCACACGCCCCGTTACCCTGGCAGGCCAGGATCTGCGCTGCCCCGAGTGGCCGCGCCGCGGACTGGAGGCCTGGATGCCGGCAGGCGGGATCTTCGCCGTGGTGCTGACTGCCGCCGTGCTCTTCGCCGCCACCAACGCCGACGACATCGTGGTCCTCACCGTGCTGTGCATCTCCTCCCGCGCAAGCGGGCTTCCCCGGCCCTGGCACATCTGGGCCGGCCAGTACGCGGGCTTCGCCGTCCTGATCGGCGTATCCCTGGCCGCGGCGGCGGGGCTGGCCCTGATCCCGCTGCACTGGCTGTGGCTGCTCGGCCTGGTGCCGCTGGGGCTCGGCCTGTACAAGCTGGCCGCCACGATCCGCGCGCACCGGTCCGGCCAGCAGGCCTCCCCGGCAGCGGTGACCGGGCTGACCGGGGTCATCGGGCTGACCGTTGTCAACGGCGGCGACAACCTGTCCGCCTATATCCCGGTTTTCCGCACAAGCAGCGCTGTTGAGGTCGCCGTGATTATCGCGGTATTCCTGGTGGGTGTCGCTTTGTACTGCCTGGCGAGCATCCGGTTCGCCGGCCATCAGGCGGTCGTTCAGGCGGTCCAGCGCTGGGGCCAGTGGATCGTTCCCGTGGTGTTCATCCTCATCGGTTTCTACATCTTCTACAAAACCGGCGTGCTGTCCTGACCGGCCTCGGCCAGCGTCGTCTCACGCTGCGCGCCGGGCCCGGCGTGCCGCTAGGCGTCGTAGAGCTTCATCAGCCGGAACCCCCCGGTAGCGAGCAGGGGAACCTCCCGCCCGGCCAGTTCCGTGCGCCCGAGCCCGAACGTCACCGCGTCGGTGTCCCCGATCCGTGGCCCGGTTACCTCGGACGGCGGCGCGCTCCCGTAGCCGAAATCCAGGGCGACGACCTCGCCGACCAGATGGCCGGGAAGAAAGCTGCCGCGAAAGACCTGCCCGAACGCGCTTCCGCCCAGCGGGCTCACCGCCGCGTACCAGACGGAGTCGTCGGTCAGGTCATGGCGCAGGTAGTAGGTGTTGCCCGCGTCGTCGGCCCAGGCGCCGGACAGGTCCCTGGCGAACGTCGCCGTTATCTTCTCGACCGCGTAGACCGGGTGGATCTCCAGCTTGCCCGGGTCGCCACCGCCGGGGCCGAACACCAGCGCGCCGGTCACGCGAACCGGGTCGCCGAACGACAATTCGGCGAGGAAGTTCGGCGCGCTGGTCACGCCGTCTATCAGTGGCGGCACAACCACGTGGATCGGCTTGCCGTTGAAGGTAACGGCGCTGCCGACGGCGCGCTCGGCCCAGCCAGGGAAGCACGGCAGTGCGGTCTCCGCGCCCTGGTCACCACAGTCCGCCGAACGCCCGAACATGAGAATCGCGCCCTCGATGCGGCCGGCCAGTTGCTGCTCGACCTTGCCGCGCCGCTGCTCCAGGCCCGCAAGGAAGGCCGGCTGCCTGGTCATCACCTGGCGGACATCGGCCTGGAACCCGAAGCGGACGTCCCCTTCGGGCTCGTCCCCGTTCCCGAACCCCGCAGGGTCGTTCAGGCAGATGAACTCGCTGTAGGTGAAGTCCTGCAGGCCGACATCGAACGCGGCGGGATAGTCCACGGTCACCGGTGGCGCGCTGTCATCCCCCGGCTCTGCCACGACCGCAAACACAGACACCGAATCCCGGAGCGGGCGCAGGGCGCTGGCCAGTGTGGCCTTCGCATAGCTGTCCCCGTCGGTGAAGACATTCCTGAGGGTCGCCGCGAAGGCCTTGTCGACGGCGATGAGGGGCCACGCCGAGTTGCTGGTCCGCCGCCAGATCGACGCGCCGAAACCGCCCGATCCCCCGACCCGGAGCAGTTGGTGCTCGCCAGCGGGCCGGAGCGTCAGCGTGCCGCGGCCGGAGGCGGCCCCCCGCGGCACGCAGGACCAGTCCCCGGTCACGGCCGAGGCGGTGATGGATCCATGGAAGACGTTGCAGAACTCAAGGCCGGGGTGCATCAGGCCGCCGCTGGCGCCCAGCCACCACAGCACGTCGCCGACCTGCCGGAGGAAATACATTCCCCCGTCGTTCGCCATCCAGGTCCCGGTCAGGCTGGCGTGGTCCGGTGGGGCGGCCGGGCTTGGGGGGGGTGGTGGGCCCGGGTCAGGCATGCCGCTCAGCGTGCCATTAACGTCTAGGAACAGTCAAGAAAGTTACATGAACCGGTAAAGCTTCCAGCTCAGAATGCCTACTAAAGGCTCACCTTGCGCCGGTGAGCGCACTCAGCGCGGCCCGGATCCGCTTCTCCGAGATCGGGCCGGAAGTGCCGAGCACCTGGGCGAACAGGCTGACCCGGAGTTCCTCGATCAACCAGCGCACCGCCTGGACGTCGGCATCCCGGCGCCGCGCGGGAGGAAGCTCCGCCACGGCCTGCTGATAGGCGCCGGCGACCCGTGCCACCACCGCCGTACGGTCCGCGTCACGGGCCGGGTCCTGCGCCGCGGTGTCCAGCCTGCGGCTGATCGCCCGCAGGTAGCGCACCAGGTCGGGCAGCCGCGGCAGCCCGGTGCCGCTGACGAACCGCGGGTAGATCAGCGCGTCGAACTGGGTCCTCGCGTCGGCGACCGCCCGCGCCAGCACCGGGCTGGTGCTCGCCAGCCGGGACTCGGCTTCGTGCGCCGCCTCGAGCACCTGCCCGGTGAGGTCAAGCGCCCGGGACGTCGCCAGCGGCAGCGCGGAGCGCGCCACCGTCACAAGGCGGGCGAACCCTTCGGCGTCCCAGGCCGGCCCGCCAGCGTCGGAGATCACCTGGTCGGCCGCGCACGCCTCGCAGTCGTCGAGCAGCGCGCCGACGCTGGGGTACGGGCTCCGGCTCAGCGCGAGCTTGCGCTGGTTGGGCAGCCGGTCTGCGATCGAGCGCAGCCCGGTCGGCACGCGCAGCAGGAGCAGCCGCCTGGTACCGCGCACCATGGCCGCCTGCGCCTGCGCCCGGGTCTCGAACAACCGGACCTCGGCGGCGTCCCCGGTGTCCTCCAGCGCCGGGTAGGCGGTGAGCTGGCCCGAGGTGAACACCCGCGGCAGCGTGCCGATGCTCCAGTCCTTCAGGCCGGTGCGCAGCAGGTCACCGGCCGCGTCGGTGACCAACTCGGCCAGCCGGGGCCGCAGCGCCTGGCGCAGGGCGCCCAGGTCCTTGCCGCGGGCCAGTTCCCGATCCCCGTCCATCACCCGGAACGTCATCCTCAGGTGCGGCGGCAGCCGGGACTCATCCCAGGCGTCCCGCGGGATCCGCACCCCGCCGAGGCGGCCGAGTTCCGCGCCGAGCGCGTCCAGCAGGTTGCCGCGCGGCTCGCCCAGCCGGGCCACGACGTCTCTGGCCACGTCCGGTGCGGGCACGAACTCCCGGCGCAGTTCCTTGGGCAGTGACCTGATCAGTTCGGTGACCAATTCCACCCGCCGGCCCGGCACCTGCCAGCCCAGTTCGTCGCCGTCCACCCGGGCCAGCGCGGCCAGCGGGATGTCCGCGGTCACCCCGTCCTCGGGCGCGCCGGGCGCGAACTCGTACGACAGCGGCAGCTCACCCCAGCTCGCGGGATAGTCGGCCGGCTCGATCTGGCCGGTGGCCGGCCCGGCCAGGTCGCCGAACGTGAGGGTCAGCAGGTCCGGGGTCTCGCGCCGGGCCTTCTTCCACCACGAGTCGAAATGCCTGCCGGAGGTCACGTCCTTGGGAACCCGCTGGTCGTAGAAGTCGAACACGACGGCGTCATCGGCCACCAGGCCGCGCCGCCTGGCCCTGTCCTCCAGGTCCCTGGCCTCTTCGAGCAGCCGCTGGTTGCCGTGGAAGAACTTGTGGTGGGTCTGCCAGTCGCCCTCCACCAGGGCATGGCTGATGAACATCTCCCGCGCCGCCGCCGGGTCCACCCGCGCGTAGCTGACCTGGCGGGCCGCCACGATCGGCAGGCCGTAGAGCAGGACCTTCTCCTGAGCCATGGCCGCGCCGCGGCGCGCGCTCCAGTGCGGCTCGCTGTAGCTGCGCTTGATCAGGTGGGCGGCCAGTTGCTCGGCCCATTCCGGTTCGATACGAGCGGCCGTCCTGGCCCACAGCCTCGACGTTTCGACGAGTTCGGCGGCGACCACCCACGCGGGCGGCTTCCTGGCCAGCACGGAATCCGGGAAGATCGAGAACCGGGCACCACGCGCCCCGGCGAACTCGGCCGGGCCGCGCCGCTTCCTGCCCGGCCTGGTTTCGGTGTCGTGCATCCCGATGTGCGAGAGCAGCCCGGCCAGCAGGGACATGTGCACCCGGTTCGCCAGTTCCGCGGGGTAGCGCGCTCCGGGCTCCGCCTCGCGGGTGCGTGCCACGGCCTGGCGGGACTGCGTAGCGCGGCCATTTCCACCGGCTGACTGCGGGGAGCCTTTCTCCCTGCCGGTGCCGGCGCCTACCTCCCTGGCCGCCTGCCGCAACTGGCCGTACAGGTCCTGCCACTCGCGCACCCTCAGGTAGTGCAGGTATTCACGGCGGCACAGGCGGCGGAACGCGGAGCCGGACAGCTCGGCCTGCTTGTCGTGGAGGTAGTCCCACAGGGTGAGGAACGCCAGGAAGTCAGAGCCCGGTTCGGCGAACCGGGCGTGCATGGCGTCGGCGGCCTCGCGGGTGTCCGCGGGGCGCTCCCTCGGGTCCTGGATGGACAGCGCCGCCGTGATGATCAGCACCTCGCGCAGGCAGTCGTGGTGCCTGGCCTCCAGGATCATACGGGCGAGCCGCGGGTCCACCGGCAGCCTGGCCAGCTTGCGCCCCAGCGGGCTGAGCCGGGTGGGGCCGCTTCCCGGTGTCAGGGCGCCGAGTTCTTCCAGGAGCCTGATGCCGTCGGCGATGTTGCGGGACTCGGGCGGGTCCAGGAACGGGAAGTCCGCGACATCGCCCAGGTCGAGCGCGGCCGCCTGCAGGATGACCGAGGCCAGGTTGGTGCGCAGGATCTCCGGGTCGGTGAACTCGGGGCGCGCGGCGAAGTCCTCCTCGCTGTACAGCCGGATGCAGATGCCGTCCGAGGTGCGGCCGCACCGGCCCTTGCGCTGGTCGGCCGAGGCTCTGGAGACCGGCTCGATGGGCAGCCGCTGCACCTTGGTCCGCTGGCTGTACCGGGAGATCCGCGCGGTGCCAGGGTCGATCACGTACTTGATGCCCGGCACGGTCAGCGAGGTCTCGGCGACGTTGGTGGCCAGCACCACGCGGGGCCGCCGGTGCGGCTGGAACACCCGGTGCTGCTCGGCCGCGGACAGCCGTGCGTACAGCGGCAGCACCTCCAGGCCGGCCAGGCCGGCCAGGTCGGGCCGGTCGGCCAGCGCGTCGGCGGTGTCACGGATCTCCCGCTCACCGCTGAGGAAGACCAGGACATCCCCTGGCCCCTCGGCGCGCAGTTCCGCGAGCGCGTCGCAGATGCCCTGCACCTGGTCCTTCGCCTCGTCGCTCGGGCGGTCCGGGTCGGCGAGCGGACGGTAGCGGACCTCGACCGGGTACATCCGCCCGGACACCTCGACGATCGGCGCATCACCGAAGTGTTTGCTGAACCGCTCAGGATCGATGGTCGCCGAGGTGATGATCACCTTGAGGTCGGGGCGCGTGGGCAGCAGTCGCTTGAGGTAGCCGAGGATGAAGTCGATGTTCAGGCTGCGCTCGTGGGCCTCGTCGATGATCAGGGTGTCGTAGCGGCGCAGCTGCCTGTCGCGCTGCATCTCGGCCAGCAGGATCCCGTCGGTCATCACCTTGATCTGCGTGCCGTCGCTGGACTTGTCGGTGAACCGCACCTTGTAGCCGACGGCCGTGCCGAGTTCGGTGCCCAGTTCCTCGGCGATGCGTTCGGCCACGGTGCGCGCCGCGATCCGGCGCGGCTGGGTGTGGCCGATCTGGCCGTTGACGCCGCGGCCGAGTTCCAGGCAGATCTTCGGTATCTGGGTGGTCTTGCCCGAGCCGGTCTCGCCCGCGACCACGACGACCTGGTGGTCGCGGATGGCCGCGGCGATCTCGTCCTTCCGCTGGCTGACCGGCAGCTCCGGCGGATAGGAAACGACGAGCGCGGGCGTCAAGGTGGCAGTCTCCATGGCAGGGCACGGGGAACACGGATAAGGATGACCGTGGATTCCCCCGCGTACCTAACGCTTTTATCGCTCGCCTCCTTCCATGGCGCGGGCGTACCCTCAGGCCGGTGACCAGCCAGAGCCCGCCCGGTGCCGAGGGGGTACTGATCATCGGGGTGTACGGCGCGGGAAAGAGTTCGGTCGCCACGGAGATCGCCCATCTGATCGAAGCGCGCCAGCGGCCGTATGCGTTCCTGGATGTGGACTTCCTGGGCTGGGGCGGCGCGGATTTCAGTGACGATGCCGATGAGCACGAACTGACGCTGATCAACCTGGCCGCGGTCGTGGCCAACTACCGTGCGGCCGGGGTCGGCCTGTTCGTGCTGGCCTACTTCGTCGCCGATGAGGACGTGCTACGCCGGGTACGGGAGGCCGCAGGGATGCCGTTGCGGGTGGTCCGGCTGACCGTGCCGTTGCCAGAGATCCAGCAGCGGCTGGCCACCGACGTGACCACCGAACGCCGGTATAACCTGCGCGAGGCGGCCGTGCAGCTCACCAAGTCCGATGGGGAGGGCCTGGAGGACCTGGTGGTGGCCAACGACCGCCCGGTCGGCGTCGTCGCCGAGGAGATCGTGAGCTGGCTCGGCTGGGTGTGACCTGCCCGCTTGGAACATGCCGGGGGCCGCTGGCGTTTTACCACTGGATATATCTGTGTGGCGAAAGAATGAGCATGGCGCAGTGCATCACGTGCGGGACCGAACTGCACCCCGAACGTGCCAGGAAATACAACTACTGCATGGCACGTGAGTGCCAGGAGAAAAACGCCAAGGGCCTGACCATGGTGGCCGTGGGGATGAACAAGGCCGCCGAGGAACTGATGATTCTCGACGAGCAGACCCAGGCGGACCTGGCCAGCGGCAGATTCCGCGATCAGCGGCGGACCTCGTTCGGCACGTCCGCGCCGGCGCCGGCGCCGGGCGCGGTGGCCCGGGACGCGGAGCCGCCGGCCGGCCGCGCCCACCGGCGGCCGGCTCGCCCCGCCGCGGCTCCGGCCACGGTCAGCCGGCCGTGGACCGATCGGCAGGAGCGGCTCGCGCTGCTCTACAACGAGCAGGGCCTCACGCCGGACGAGATTGCGGCCAAGCTCGGTGTCAGCACCTACCAGGCGACTCAGATCGTGCTCGCCGCCCGCGACCGGCGGCGGCCGACGGGCCCGGCCGTGCTCAGATCTGATCCCAGGCGGCGGACTCGTAAGCCTGCGTAACGGCCGACATCAGCGCATCGTCCACCGGCAGGGTGAGGTCGTCGACCTGCCCGACCGGTGCGATGCCGTGGGAGTTGGTGACGAAGGCACCGGCGAACGAGCCCAGATCGGATACGCGCACGGGGGCTCGCCGCGATGGCACGCCGCGCTCCCCCAATGCCCGCTGCAGGATCTGCATCGTAATTCCGGCGAGCGCGGGTGCGTCCGGCCAGAGCACGCCGGCCCCATCGGAAAACCCGATATTGGTGATGGACCCCTCGCAGATAACGCCGTCCGGGCCGGTCAGCAGGGCCTCGTCGAATCCATTGCGCTTGGCCAGCCGCCCGAAATAGCCCTGGCCGAAATCGCCGATGTGTTTGATATGCGCGAGCGCGCGCTGATAGGGCACCGTCTGCAGCCGCCAGACGTCGGGCGCCATCGTCCCCGGCGGGCGCACGGTCACCATGACCGCGAGCCCATCCGGCGTCTCATAGATGTACACGCGGACCGAGGCGTCGCGGGCCTGGCCACCGAGTGCGTGCCGGATGTGGCCGGCCACCGCGGCGGTGTCCAGGCCCGCGTCGAACATCTCCCGGTTCGCGGCGTCGAGCCTGGCCAGGTGCAGGGCCAGGCCCCGCACCCGGCCGTTCCTGACCTGCATGGCGGTGAAGTGGCCGTAGCCCGCCGGTGCGGCGGCGCTCAACTGCTCGACGGTGGCGCCGCGGCCGTCGATCTCTATGTGCACGGTGGGTTTCGCTTCTCCTTTATCGGGGTCGCCGCAGGGTCAGCGACTGGAAGTGGAGTTGGCCCGGCTCGATGACGTGGAAGTCGAAGAGGCTGAAGTACCTGGTGGCGAAGCCCTTGATCTGTTCGTCGGTGCGCCAGGAGAAGAACCGGGGCGGTTCGTGCCGGTCGTCCCCGGCCGGGCCCTCGTGGCCGTCGCCGCCATAGACGCCCATGTACAGCCAGCCCCCCGGGCGCAGTATCACGCGGATCGCCGCCAGCACCTCGGGCAGGTCCGCGTTCGGCACGTGCAACAAGCAGTTCAGCGCGTAGACCGCGTCGAAAGACGCGGCGGGAAAGTCCAGGTGCAGGAAGTCCATCACGTGGGCGTCGAGGCCTTTCTGCCGGCAGAGGCCGACCATGGCCGGGGACAGGTCGGTCGCCACCACCTGCAGGCCGTGGCCGGCGAAGAAGGCGCTGTCGTGGCCGGGGCCCGCGCCGATCTCCAGCAGCCGGCCGCCGCCGTCGTCGAGCACCCGATTCAGGAACGTCTCCCGCTCGGCGAGCTTCCACGGTTGCTTCTCCTGCTGGTCCCGCCATGCGGCCCGGCCGTCGTAGGAGAGGCGCAGGCTGTCGAGCACGTCCTGGTACCTGGCAACCGCCCGATCCGCGTTGGCCGACACCACCGCCTCCCAGCACCTCGGCTCCGCGACGATCCTACTGGGCGGGCCTTCGATCCCGGGGCGCGCCGGCGTGCCGGACAGGCATGCGGTGGAATGGCTGGGTGGACGAAGAACTCCGGCGGGAACTGCTGGCCCGGGCCGAGGAGGACCAGCGGGTGCGCCGCCTGGCGGCGCCGTCGAAAGGGCACCAGGCAAGGCTGCCCCACGAGGTTGCCGAGGAATGGCGGCGCGTGGACACCGAGAACACCCGGCGGCTTGCTGACCTCGTGGCCACCCGCGGCTGGCCGGGCCACGGCATGGCCGGCGAGGACGGCGCCCAGGCGGCGTGGCTGCTTGCCCAGCACGCGGACCGGGATCCGGAGCTTCAGCGGACGTTCCTTGAGGCGCTGCGCGGGGCGGTCGCCGACGGCGAAGCCTCGCCTGGGAACCTCGCCTACCTCGAGGACCGGGTGCGGGTCGCGGACGGGCGGCCGCAGCTTTACGGCACCCAGTTCACCGTCACCAACGGGGAACTGGGGCCGAGCCCGATCGAGGACCCGCAGCGCCTGGACGAGCGCCGCGCCGAAGCCGGGCTGGATCCGTTCGCGGTCTACGAGGCGCGGATGCGCGCCGGGTGGGCGGAGGAGGAGTCACCCTGATGGCAGACGTCGGGAACTCGCTCACCAAGGCCTTCGACTACGTGTGGGACCGTTCCTCGGCCGCCTGGAGGGGCTCGGCGACGCCGAATACTTCTGGGAGCCGGTGCTGGGCTGCTGGTCGGTGCGCCGGGGCGCGGACGGCCGCTGGGCCATGGACGGCGGCCCCGCTCCCGAGCCCGCGCCGGTGACCACGATCGCCTGGCGGATCGGGCACATCGGCATGGCACTCGCCGGTTTCGCCGACAGGCTGTTCGGGCCATCGGCCCGCCCATGTCGGCCGGGCGCTGCCGTCGAGGGTTCAGGCGGGCGGCGGGCTGGCGAGCAGCGCCTGGGCGGTGGTGTAGGTCGCCATCACCACGCCCTCGTGCGCGGGCAGGTGGAGGCCGGCGAACTTGTCCAGCGCCAGCAGCGTGTCGGAGAGCAGGAACAATGCGCCCCCGGCGGCCGTGCGACCCGAGCCGGAGTCCAGCGCCGCAAGGGACATCGCGAGCAGGGCCGTGCTGTAGGCGAGCACGGGGAGCCGGTCCTTGCCGGTCCGCGGCCACAGGTAGACGTTCAGCGCGCCGAACGCCGCCAGGTACGGCGCCGCCAGCGCAGGCCGGGAGCGCAGCCGCCCGCGGCCCGGGCGCTGCCGCAGGGCATGGATCCAGGCGGCGTGACCGGCGAGGAAACAGGCCAGCCCCGCGGTGAAGGCCGCGTCGCTGTCGCCGAGCAGGGCCACGTCGCCCGCGCCGCCCAGGGCAAGCGCCCGCCGCGACCCGCGGTCGCTGCCGGCCATCAGCACCGGCATCAGCAGCGGCTTGGTCAGCCACCGCTCCCGGTCCCGGCCCGCCCCGGCCAGCAGCGTGTCGGCGGCCGCGAGCGCCACGAAAACGCCCCTCGCCCGACGGGCCATTGCGCACCTCCCCGCACTGGTGACCCCACTTCATCACCTTGGCCCCTGAGTTTGGCGCGTTTCGCGGGTGTCACGAAAGAAAGCCCCGGGCCAGTCCGAGCACTCCGGTCAGGCCGAACCGGGACAGGTGCATCCGGACCGTTCCCGCCTCGATCCGCCGATCCGCATAACTCCGAGCGGAAATCCGCCGCGAACCCCGGCGAGAGTCAGGCCCAGGACCTGAGATGCGCGCCGATCGCGGCGGCCCGCTCGGCAACGGTCCCGGCCGGCACGTCGACGAGGTCGAAGCCCAGGCATCGGTAGGCGTCCTGGTGGATCCGCTCGAACGCCTGCGATTCGGCGTAGCTGATCCGGCGCACCGTCGTGGCCTCGATGAACCCGAGCAGCCTGACGAAGAACACCCGGCGGTCGAAGGCGCCGTCGCCGGTCGCCCAGGCGACCTCCTGCTCCAGCACCGGCGGGACCGGCTGCCCGAGATACCGCGCCAGCGCAAGCGTGCAGACCGCGGACCGGTCGTGTACCTGCACCGTGACGCCGGGGCCGACCGGTGCCTGCCTGCGCTGCCGCTGCAGCGTGGCGATCCGGTCGATGAACACGGAGTCGGCCCAGCGCTCGGCCTCCTCCAGCGCCAGCCGCGCGGCCTCCACGTCCGTGGCGGCCTCGGGCACGACGGCATACCCGGCGGCCGCCAGGGCACGCAGGATCGACGTCTTACCGGCACCGGGAGCACCGGTCAGTACGAAGCGCTTCATGTTCTCCCTCTAGTTCGTGGGCCGCCCAGGGCACGGCTCACCGGCATGCCGCGGCCAGGGAGCGTGATTGGAAACGACGGCCACACCAGGGCGTACCGGTGACTGAAAGCAGCAGGCCTGGGACTGGCGGATGCCCGGCATTCGCGCGGGGTCGCGCCGGAACGGGCGATCGAGGGATTTGCGATGGACCCGGCCGGGCCAAGGTGATGCGCGCGGACTTCGTCAACGCAGCGCCGGCGCATTCAGCGTACGCCGACGGCCTCGAATCCGGCTTTCTCGATTCGCGGCGAGCAGTTCCCTGGCCTCGGCCTGCAGGGCGGCCTGCCGGGCGGCGAGTTCCGCATCGGATGGCCGTGGGGTCACAACACGCATTCCAGCATGCTTCGGACACCGCCGGTTAACGGCCCGGCCACGTTTGACAGACTGCCTGCCGTGGAGGGAGCGGAACTATACGCCGACAACGCCGCGGCGATGTGGGCGAGCCTGGCGCCCTGGTCGCGGCCGGTGCCGGGCACGGCGCCGGGTGTGGCGGCGGTCGACCTGCCGGCGCAGCGGGGTGGCCGGGTCATCCTCCGGTGGCGGGGCGCGGCCGGGTCCAGGCAGCCCGTTGCGCTGGTGCGGGCCCTGGGGCTGCACGGCCGGGTCGTGGTCGAGGACTCCTTCGGCGATCTGGCGCCCCGGCGGCACGGGATCGCGCGGGACGCGGGCGTCACCGTGGACCGCATGCCGCTGATGCTCCGGCCCGCCGGCAGCGGGCCAGCGGGGAACAGCGCCGCCGTGGTGCAGGTGACCGACCAGGAGGCGCTGGTCCAGGCGGAACGGGTGATCGTCGACGGCTTCCCGCGGCCCGCGCTCCAGCCATACCGGCCGGGGCGGATGCTGCCGCCGTGGGTGCTGACCACGCCGGGATGGCGGACCTGGCTGGCCTACCATCACGGCAGGCCGGCCGCCGCCTGCTGCACCTACGACGACGGGGCCACGCTGGGTGTGTACTGGCTGGCGGCCCTGCCCGAGCACCGGTCCGCGGGCCTGGGCCGGGCCATCATGTGCGCCGCGCTCGCCGCCAGCCCCGGGCGGCCCGCGGTGCTGGTCGCGACCGCGGTGGCCGTGCCCCTGTACTCGTCGCTGGGTTTCGCGGCGGTGGCCGAAGCGGTCTGGTACCGGATCCAGGCGTAGCCGGACCACGGGCACGGCCGGGAGGCGGCCGGATCTGCATCGTTGACACCGGCCGCTCCGGCTGACAACCTGAGCCCCGGTTAGAAGATGTGTTCGAGGGCGGAAATCTTTAGAACAGGATTTTGCTTTTTATCGTTCACATGTAGCATGACGTCGTCCGGGCAATGACCGGCACGATGGAGGGGTGGCATGAGCAGCACGACGGCGGACCTGGCGTCCGGCAGTCCCGACCTCGACCCCACGCTCACCTCGCGACAGCGGAAGATCGTCCGGTTCATCAGCGCCTGGGTACAGGAGCGCGGGTACTCCCCTTCGATGCGCGAGATCGGCCGTGCCGTGGGCCTGACCAGCACCTCCAGCGTCGAACACCAGCTCGCCGCGCTGCAGGCCAAGGGTTATCTGCGCCGGGCGCCCGGATGCCCGCGGACGGTGGAGGTCCGGCTGCCCGGGCAACCGCCGGTGCCGCCGGCCTCCGGGCCGACCGCGCCCCGCGCCCCGCGCCGCCGGCCGACCAGGTCCCCGAAACCCGCCGCCCGGGTGCCGCTTGTCGGGCGGATCGCGGCCGGCGTCCCGCTGCCGGCCGAGGAATCGGCCGACGACATCTTCCCGCTGCCCAAGGAACTGGTGGGCGAGGGAGAACTGTTCATGCTCAGGGTCGCCGGGGATTCCATGATCGGCGCGGCGATCGCCGATGGCGACTGGGTGGTCATCCGCCAGCAGTCCGACGCGGAGAGCGGCGAGATCGTCGCCGCCATGATCGACGGCGAGGCCACGGTCAAGACGCTCAAGCGGTCGGACAACCACGTCTGGCTCATGCCGCACAACGCCGCCTACCCGCCGATACTCGGGGATCAGGCGACGATCCTGGGCCGGGTCGTCTCCGTGCTGCGCCGCGTCTGAGCCGCGCCGCTCAGCGCACGCGAGCGGCGATCGCGCGGGCACACTCCAGGGCCTCGGTGTGTGTCGTGTCCACCTGCACGTCGTAGGCGACGCCCTGGTGGACCAGTTCGGCCTGGGCCGCGGCCATCCCGGTGACCCGGTCACCCCGGGCGATCTCGCGGCCCGCAGCGACCGCACGCTCGCACCGTACGCCGGCCCATAGCACCTGCAGCCCGTCGAGCGCCCGCCGCCACCGCTGCTGTGATGCCGCGCCGCCGAGGAAGGCGTCGTCCACGATGATCCGGGCTCCGGCGCCAGCCATCGCCGCGACCCCCGCCATCCACGCCGCCTCCAGCGCGCGGAACTCCGGCCCGACGACAACCTCACCGTCCGTGGCGAACTCGATCCCCGTGGCCGAGATCGGCGAGGTCGCCGGCAGCGCCTGGATCAGCATGTCCACCCCGAAGACCAGCCAGGGATCCGGCAGGACCGCCTGCAGGCACCGGGCGATCCCTGACTTCCCCGAGCTTGAGCCGCCGTTGAGCACGATCACCTGAGTTGCCACCGCGCCACCGTACCGGCGCGGCTGCCTGGCCGGCGATTCGCGCGTTAGGGTCGGTGTGGTTTTCGCAGCGATTGGGGAGACGCGTGGATCTGGGGTTGAAGGGCAAGGTCGCGCTCGTCGCCGCGTCGAGCAAGGGCCTGGGCAAAGCATCGGCACTGGCCCTGGCCCGCGAGGGCGCGCGGGTCACGATCTGCGCGCGGACCGAAGCGGGCCTGCACGCGGCGGCCGGCCAGATCCGGGACGAGACCGGCACAGACGTGCTCGCCATCCCGGCCGATCTGAACAGCACCGATGGAATCCGTACCGTCGTCCTCGCCACCGCGGAGCGGTTCGGCGGGGTGGACATCCTGGTCAACAACTCCGGCGGCCCGCAGCGCGGCAAGTTCGCGGAGTTCACCGACGCGGACTGGCGCGAGGCGTTCGAGGTGGTCACCCTGAACTTCGTCCGCTTCGTCCGCGAGGTGCTGCCCTACATGCGTGCCCAGCAGTGGGGCCGCATCGTCGGGATCCAGTCGATGTCGGTGAAGCAGCCGGTGGAGGGCATTGACATGTCGAACGGGCTCCGCCCGGGCGTAGCCGGGCTGATGAAGGCGCTCGTGCCCGACCTGGCCAAGGACGGCATCACGATCAATCTGGTGCTCCCCGGTATGTTCCTCACCTCCCGCATCATCGCGGGCGCCGGCCGCAGCCCCGAGGAGGACCAGGCTCTCCAGGCACAACTCGCGCCCGTCGCCGCGACCATCCCGCTGGGCCGCCTCGGGGACCCGATGGAGCTCGGCAGCCTTGTCGCGTTCCTCGCCTCGCAGCAGGCCTCGTACATCACCGGCGCCGTCTACCAGGTCGACGGCGGCTTGACCAGGTCAAATACCTAAGGCCCCCGGAGCCGCCGTTTACCGGGGAACAACCCCGGCGCGCTGCCCGCGCATCGGGGCGGCGGCCAGGCGTCCGAATGAAAGCCTCCGGCGGGGGCAAGGTGCCTGTCATGTCTGTTCGCTCCCTGCACCGTCGGGACCCGGACCGGGGCCTCACCCCGCTCGCCGTGGTCACCATCGCCGCGGCGGTCTTCGCGGTCCTGCTCATCCTCGTGCGGCTGCGCTGGGCCCCGCTGGAGTCCGTGGACCGTGGCGCGGCGGCCCGGATCAATCACCTGGTCGCGGGGAACAGCGCGCTGGTCACCGTGGTCAAGGCGGTGACCTGGCTGGGCAGCGACGGCGTGCTCTGGACGGTCGTGGGGGTCGCGGCGGTCATCCTGGCCATCAGGAAACGCTGGCGGCTGGCGGCATACCTGCTCGTCACGGCCGCGGGCGCCCTGGTGCTCGACCCGGTGCTCAAGTCGCTGGTGGGCCGGCTGCGCCCGGTGGTGGCGCATCCGATCGCCCACGGCACCGGGGACAGCTTCCCGAGCGGGCACTCGCTCGGATCGATCGTCTGTTACGGGGCAATCCTGCTGGTCTTCCTGCCCGCGGTGCGCGGCAGGTGGCGCGTCACGTTCGTCACGGTGACCGTCACCCTGATCGCGCTGATCGGGATCAGCCGCATCCTGCTCGGCGTGCACTACCTGTCGGACGTGATCGGTGGGTGGGCGATCGGGATCACCTGGCTCGGCATCACCGCGTTCGCCTTCGAGGCGACCCGGCACGCCTCCGGCCGGCCGGTGACCGACCCGATCACCGAGGGGCTGGAGCCGGAGGCCCGAGCCGACCTGCAGCCCGCCCACCCCGAGCCCACCGGCGGCCGGGCCCGGCACCGGGGCCGGATCGCCGCGGGCATCCTGGTGGCCTGGGTCCTGATCGTCGGCATCGTGGCCGGCGTCGGGGAACTGATCGTCAAGCACGGCAACGGCAACGTGCTCGGCGACGAGACCATCCCGCACTGGTTCGCCGCGCACCGCACACCCAGCCTGAACCGCTGGAGCGAGCTTTTCAGCACGCTCGGCGCGACCCAGGCGATTCTCATCGTCGCGGTGGCCACTTGCGTGGTCTTCCTCGCCGTCACCAGGCGCTGGCGGCCGGTGGTGTTCATCGCCACGCTGATGTTCGGGGAGCTTGCCGGGTTCCTCGTCGCCGCCGCCGTGGTCAAGCGGCCACGGCCGGATGTCTCGCAGCTCGACCACAATTTGCCGACCTCGGCGTACCCGTCCGGGCACACGGCCGCGACGACCTGCCTCTACGTCGCACTGGCCATCCTGGTCATCGGGCACACGCGCGGCTGGTGGCGGTGGCTTTCCCTGGTGCCCGCGATCGCCATGCCCGCGCTCGTGGCGCTGTCCCGGATGTACCGCGGCGAACACCACCCGACCGACGTCCTGGGCAGCCTGCTGTTCGCCGCGCTGTGGCTCACCGCGCTCACCCTGCTGATCAAGCCCGGGCAGCACGACCGGAACCGGGCAGGCCCGGCGGCCGGGAGCGGTTCGCCCGCGCCCGCGGCGTCCACGCCGCCGCGGCAGGCCGGGCGGCGGCGCAGGACAGGCGTCACCGCGGGCCGGGCGTGACCACGCATCGGTGAGGAGCTCACGGCTTACGCGCGCGCACCTGGAGGAAATGGGGGACGATCCGGGTGTCGGCGACCTCGGGGTGATCGGCCGCGGTCTGCTCGTTGGCGCGCGGTTCGGCGACCGCCTCGACGCGCAGCCCGGCACCAAGCACGGCGTCGACCCACCCACTGAAGGTCCGGCGCGCGTAGGTGATCGTGAACGGCTCGTACCTATCCCGGAACTGGGCCAACGCCGCACCGAAGGTCCAGGTCTCGACGAGCGGCCCTTGGTAGAAGTACTCGCCGATGGCCCGCGCCTGGCGCTTTCCGTTCTCGTCATCGACCCAGCGGCCGACCGGCGCCGACAGGATCGGGTGGATGACCGAGAACTGCACGAAACCGCCGGGCCGCAGCACCCGTGCCACCTCGCGGAGCGTCCGCTCGGGATCGGCCACGTCCATCAGGCTCATGAACGCGGTGACGGCGTCGAAGCTCGCGGCCCGGAACGGCAGCAGGGCTCCATCGCCGAGCAGGTACCTGATGCCCTGATGCGGGATTCCCGCGGCGGCCGCGACGAACACCTCGGCCACGTCGACCGCGACGACGCGGGCGCCCAGGCCCGCCAGCAGCCGGGTGTTGTGGCCCTCGCCGCAGCCCAGGTCCAGGCAGGTCAGCCCGTCGACCGGCGGGAGCAGCGCGAAGAATCCCGGGGTGTTGACCAGGTCGCGGTACCGGTCGAACCCGGCCCGCGACATCTCCGTCCAGGCCTCGGCGTTCGCGTTCCACTGCCCACGGATGTCTGGCGCCTCCACCGCGCCATGCTCGCACGCCACGCGGGCGGGACGGAATCCATTTGCCGGGGACCTCGGGGTGCCTCTACGGTCACCGGGTGACCTACCGGTACTGGCCGTTGTTCGACCTCCGCCTCGGCACGCCGGACCTGCGCCTGCGCCCGATGACCGAGGCGGACCTGGCCCCGATCGCCGACCTGACGCCGGACGACGTCGAACAGCACCCAGGCCCAGCCAGCTACGACTACGGCGACCCCCGCGTCGACCGGGGCATCGTCTCCCACCAGGTCTACTGGCGGGCCTACGGGACCTGGCGCCCGGAGGCCTGGCGGCTGTCGTTCGTGGTGCGGACCACCGGCGGCGAGATCCTCGGGGTCCAGGAGCTTTTGGGCAACGACTTTCCCACCCTGCGCACGGTCGACAGTTCCTCGTTCCTTGTGACCGCGGCACGGGGCCGCGGCCTCGGCAAGCAGATGCGCATCGCGGTGCTGGCCCTCGCGTTCGGGCCCTTGGCGGCGGAGGCGGCCATCACCTCGGCATGGCACGACAACCACGCCTCGCTGGGAGTGTCCCGTGCCCTGGGCTATCAGCCCAACGGTGAGTCGCTGCACGCGCACCCCGGCCGCCTGGACGTGCTCACACACCTGCGGCTGCTGCGGGCGGACTGGCTGGCCAGCGGCCTCGGCGACCAGGTGGAGATCACCGGCCTCGACGCCTGCCTCCCGTTGTTCGGCCTGCCCGGGCGATGACTTTCCCGCCGGCCGGCGGTTTTATGGTGAGTCCCGCGATGATCACCACCGCGCCGGGAGGTCAGCCATGGAACCGGACAACACGACCCGCGACGCCGCGATGGCACGCCTGGAGGCGTTCATCGGCCGCATCTATGCGATGGACCTAAGCGAGGGCGTGTGGACACTTCTGCGCGACTCAGCCGACTTCACCCCGCTGGAATTCGCCCCAGTGGTACACCGGCACATTCTCCCCGGACGGCCAGCGGATCGGCGGCCGCTGGGAGTCGGCACAGGACGGCGTGACCTGGGAGCTTGACTTGCACCTCAACTACACCAAGGTCAGCTAGGCCGCGATCGGGCCGCGCCGCGGACGGCGCCGCGGCGGGCTGCCGTTGGGCCGAAGACGCGCACGGCCACAGGCTGCCTTGCCTTACGGTAACTGGGGGCCCAAGGGGAGGTAATCGAAGTAATGCGCATTGAAGCAAGCGTCACGAGCATCTCGTGGATTCCTTCCGAGGCGGTAACCGGCGTGACCAAGGCCGGTTTCACCTCGGGAGTGATGCACTACGACGACACGCCGCCTGACTACCTGGAGAACCTGGCCGAGCTGCACAAGGCCGAGCGGTTCCGGTTCGCCAACCGCCTCGCGGCCTGGGCCGAGGTCGAGGACGGGCGGGTCGTGGACGCGGGCTACGCGGGCCGCGGCTACATCAGTTCCACCCGGGTGAGCTTCGGCGCCAGGGGCGGCGTGACCTTCCAGCCCACCGAGTTCCCCGAGCTGCGGACCGAGCCGGAACTGCGCGGCGACCAGGCCGTATTCAGCCAGACGGTCGGCGGCCGGACCGGTGTGCCGTTCCCCCGGCCGGTCCAGGGCAAGCCGTTCTTCCAGTGGGTCGCACCGACCGTGTGGACCACGCTGCGCCTTACGATCAGGGCCGACGGGACCTCGGCCGGCGAGCTGACCAGCGCGAGCCCGTTCCCCCGGCACTGGATCTACGACAACGGCGGATACCTGGCCGCCAAGTCCGGGCTGGCGGACTACGCCGGGTGGGCCCGGTCCACGTTCGGCAAGCACACGCCCTGGGGGGACGAGGACTCCCGGCCGCTGGTGACCGCGGCGGAGACGGCGCTGGAGCGGCAGATTTCCACGACGATCATGCGCGGCGGCGCCAAGCCCGACATCCGCAGGCTCCGCGCGGGTGCCGTCCTGGCCGAGCAGGGCCAGCCAGGACAGGAGATCTTCCTGCTGCTCGACGGCGTCATCGGGGTGTCGGTGGATGGAACCCAGCTTGCCGAGCTGGGGCCGGGGGCGATCCTGGGCGAGCGGGCCGTGCTTGAACACGGGCTGCGGACCGCCACGCTGCGGGCGGCCACGGACTGCGTGGTGGCCGCGACGGCCGCGGGTGCCGTGGACCTGGACAGGCTGCGGGATCTCGAGCGCCTGCACCACCGCGAGGACGCCCCCGGCTGAGCGCAGGGGGCCGCTGACCCGCGGATCGCCACGCGCCCGGCACAGATCCGGCCCGCCGCGGCGAACCGCGGCGGGCCGGATGTGCGGCACCGTGTGCTTAGCCGAGCGGCACCTGGAAGACGCGCGTCCCCCAGTTCTGCGCGCCGTCGGTGGTCTGACTCAGCTTCGGCGGGATGTACTCGGTCGCCAGCCATGCGGTGTCCCCCGCGCCCGGGACCGCGAAGGAGTAATCGCCCCAGCGACCCGACTGCCGGGAGTACGGCCCGGTTCCCTTGGCCACTACGACCGGCGCCCCGAAGTTGCTGGCGCCCGCCTTCAGCGTGGCATAGGCCGCGCTCGGGAACTCGGTGGAGTTGGACTCGGTGAACACGACCGCCGCGTTCCCGGCCGCGTCCGGCTGCAGCGCCGGGTAAATCAGGTACTGGCCGGGCGCGTCGATGTAGCCCTGGCGGACCATCTTGGCACCGACGACCACGCCACCGGCGAGCCGCGGCTTCACCTGGAACCACGCGGCACCCGCGCGCACCGCGCTGTCGCCGGCGGGTGTCACCGCCGTGGACAGTTCGCCCCAGACCGCGTTGTCGGCGAACTCGGTCTGCTGCATCCGGTCATCGTCCGGGTTCAGCTTGCTCGTGGAGCCCTTCTGCGGTGGCGCGGGTGGGTTGGCGTACTGCTCGGAGTTGACGACGATGCTGGACACCGTCGGCAGCCCGCCCGTGGCGACGGCGGCCCGGTGGGTGATGGCCCAGACGCCGATGCGGTTGTCACCCCGGCCGTTGAAGTCGAGCTGGCTGAGCATGAACTCGGCGTGCGGCTTCACGGTGGACAGCGCGGGCTGCGGCGCCATCGTGGTCTGCCCCTCGACCTTCAGGTTGCCGAAGTGCGCGAACTTCACCGTCGGCTTGCCAGCAACCAGGGCCGCCTTGTTGATGACCCACAGTTCCCCGCCATCGAACTGCGGTCCCTGGATGGAGAACTGGTCCGCGGTGATGTACAGGTTCTGCTGGTCGATGCCGATCCTCGGCTGGTCACCGAAGCAGGGGCAACCGCGGCCACCCGGGTCGGTCGCGTCGATCGAGTACTCGTTCCACAGCCCGAGCGGGTCCTTGGCGTGCCGGACCGCGATCAACTCGGTTCCCTGGGTGCCGGCGTCGTTCAGGAACAGGATGGTCGCGAACCAGGTCGTGGTCGCGGGGTCGTACCAGCAGCGCGGGTCGCTGGTGAACTCCTTGCCGCCCACGTTGAACAGGTCGTTGATGTTGAACGGCCCGCGGATCGACTTCCCGCTGGTGAGGTAGACGCGGTACGCGGAGTTGACCGGCTCGAGAACAAACCCGTTGGCCTCGCACAGCCCTTGGTCGGGCGGCTCGAACTCAAGGTTGTAGTTGGTGAACTGGCTGTCCCGGCTGCTGGTGCCGTTGAAGTTGGAGAGCGTCGAAGCCGTGGCGGCCGCCGCCCGTGACGCCCCGGCGGCCGGGGCGCGGGGCACCCGCTCGGCTGGCGAGAAGGTGTGGCCCGACAGCCGGGATCCACGCTGCAACATTCGCGTCGCCCCGGTGGCGTGGCGCGCGGTCCTTGGCACCATCCGGGCTACTCCGGTCGTGCCCTTGTAGTGCGTCACCACGGGTGCCGCGCTGCCCCGTGGTGTGAGGTGCGCGGCTGCTGCTGGCGCTAGCCCTGCCGCGATCAATGCCAGGCCTGCGGCCGCAGCCACAGCCAGGCCACCCGTGCGAGTCAGGTTCACTGATGCCCCTTCGCCGAAGGTAATGACGGCCGCCGCCACCACGGGGCATTCTCCACCTGAATAGTCGATCTTGTACATCACGGACTTGTTCCGATACACCGGACTAGCGATGTGTGCCGCTTTCGGTGGGAAGACGCACATGCTTCGTTCACCCGAAGCCTCTGGCTCTGCCCGCGGCCAACCGCTAGCGTTGACTGAACAATCAGGCAGCGTGGGCATGGCTGGACAGGAGGTGGCGGTGATGATGCGACGGCTCAGGTCCTCCCCGGCTGCCAGGGCCGGCGTGCTG